>Ga0316600_10000041_pt1 | contig 123312 bp, 104 predicted proteins | sample OWC_soil_day5_CT_FD_207652 | JGI IMG/M metagenome (GOLD analysis project Ga0316600, IMG submission 207652) | Wetland soil microbial communities from Old Woman Creek delta, Ohio, United States - OWC_soil_day5_CT | ecosystem: Environmental > Terrestrial > Soil > Wetlands | place: USA: Ohio... | reverse complement strand
AACGGGTCGAGTAGAAGAGGACTTCGCAGTCCTTCCCCCTCACAGAACCGGACTTGCCCTATTAAGGCATCCGGCTCTTCATAACAATAATCGTCGAGTTATCCATAAATATTCACATAAATCCTTGCCTGCACGAGAGGAAAGCGTTTTAATAATGCTGCATATTTCTCCCATGTCAGGCTTTTCTTTTGACTTCTGCGCCTTAGTACGGCTAATAGTTTCCTACGTACTCGATACCTAAAATCACTTATACTTCGATAATTTTCAGTTACCCCATAATATTGATAGTATCCTATCAACTTTGTATTTAACTGACGAATGATACTTCTGTGTGCATGTTTCTGTACATCCATACTCCAAGAGCTTTTAGGTTAGTACTGAATTTCTTGCGGCTGGTTTTTCTCTTAAGATGAAAGCGGCCTTGCTGATTCTTGCTACAGTAATGCGTGAATCCCAGAAAATCAAACGTTTCAGGCTTTCCCTTTTGTCTTTCTTTTCTTCTCTCTCCCGCAAACTTTCCAAATTCTATAGTCTTCGTTTTGTTTTCAGCTACTTCTAAGTTAAATTTTCTCAGCCGATCTTTTAGCTCTTTATAAAATGCCCGCGCTTCTTCTTCGTATTGAAAGAAGCATACAAAATCATCCGCATATCTTACGATATAGGCTTCGCCTTTACATTTTCTTGCTACTTTTACCGCAAACCATAAATCTAAAACATAGTGTAAATATACATTTGCTAGCGTAGGTGAGATAATCCCTCCCTGCGGCGTTCCCCTCTGCGTACTCCTGACAGTCCCTTCCTCCATGACGCCTGCTTTTAGGAAACGTGCCACTAGACGCAGTAAATTCTTATCCTGTATTCGATCTCCAAGGAATCTCATCATCCACTCATGGCTTACATTGTCAAAGAAATTTTTGATATCTGCGTCCACTACATAGTTGACTTTTCTTGTTTCTATTATTCGATTCACTTCTTTTATTGCGTCGTGGGCGCTTCTGTTTGGCCGAAAGCCATATGAGCAGTTCAGAAACTCCTGTTCGTATATCACTGTCAAAATTTCATTTAGTGCCTTTTGTACTAATTTGTCTTCATAAGAGGGTAGGCCTAGCGGGCGCTTCTTCCCATCTGCTTTTGGTATGTAGACTCTTTTGACTGGCTGTGGTTTGTACGCCTGTTGCTTCATTTTCGCCACTAGTTCGGCTAGATTGCCTTCCAGGTTTTCTTCGTATTGTTCCTTTGTCACTTTGTCTATTCCAACGGCTTTTCTTCTTTCCATGCCTGCGTGGCATTTTCGCAGTTGTTCTTCGTCAATTACATGCATAAGGGTTTGTAACTTGATTTTAGGTTTTATTCTGGTTAGCTCAGCTATCCTTGTCAGTTTCGTTTCCAATAGTTTTCTGTCTCCAGTACAGTTATTGTTTCTCTTTCAAGGTGTTTTGTTATGTTACGTCCTTCCCTCCGCCGACATTACTCAGCTTCATCAGTACTATGACGCAATCCGACTCCCTGTCATTCATTTGGCTTTCTCATCTTTTGACTCGTGGGCCATACTCTTCGAGAAATGACAGGGTCTCCCAAGTTCATGTAAAATAACAATGTATAGCATGCCAAGATCTTCGACCCCGGGGTGCTGCATCAGACTTGCCAATTACGCTTGTTGCAGTATTGTTTTCTGTACGCCTAAAACATCAACCAGCTCCGTTTATTAATTTCGGGGTTCAATATCTTCAGCTTCCGCTTTCGGCCTACTACCTTTCTTGCCTACGCTTAAACCTGACGTTACCGTTTCGGCTCCAAGGCTAGATACTGAGTGGCTGGCTAGACCTTCTCAGACGGGGATTCCACCCGCTTTATTTTACACGCTTCTTGGCGCACTAGACGGTCAATTTTGCCCCCAAAAGGGGGTGAAGCCCATGAATGAGACAAACGCAACTTTGTTGCTTTTTATTATTCTTGTGGTACTTTTACAAAAAAAAGTAAACCGCCCCTGTCTCACAAACTAGGCGGTTAAACTTTTAACTACTTATAACGGGGCTGACCGTCTATCGGTAGCACCTTTTTATATTCTTATCTTATATTATACAAATTATACTGTCAATAGCTTATAGCCAAACTATGGGCAGACAGGTCGCGGGTCGGCGATAAGCACTCAACTGCGCCCTCCGACAAGGTACTGCTCGTCGACGTACAAATATTTTATTTTTTCGGCAGCCTAGACTATATGTCTCCTATACAATTTTTAATATCACGGTCAAAGTTAAACTATTCATGCAGTTCTAGCGGCAACCCATCTGGATCTTTAAAGAACGTCATTTTTCTCTCTGTAAATTCGTCAACACGTACTGGCTCTGTTTCGATTCCTTTATCATTAAGCTCACGAATAACTTCTTCAATGCAGTCCACTTTAAAAGCCAGATGCCTAAGACCACATGCCTCGGGGCTTAGGCGCTTTGGCGGATTTTTTATACCGAAAATCTCCAATTCACTATCGCCAAATTTTAAATCCAATTTATAATCTTCCCGCTGCGGACGATAATTTTCTCGAATGATTTCAAAACCTAATAAGTCAACATAAAAATGTTTTGATTTTTCATAATCAGCCACAATGATTGCAATATGATGCATACGCTGTAGATTAATCACCAATATCCCCGCTTTCGCACATGATTTATTATTAGGCCTATAGTTTAAACATTATTTTTGCTAAAAATACATCTCCAAAAAAAACTGGGCATTTGTTCTCTGTCTCTTCTTATGTTATCCAGCCAAAAGATTCGCTTGTAAAATGATCAATCTCTTATCCAAAGTTATATTGAGCGGTTTATCTACTACGAAGCTTTCTTGCAAAGCATCACGCAGTAATTTACCCGTTTCGATAATTTCTTTATTTTTAAAGGCAGTGAAGCCATCCCCGCCTGCAGCAATAAAGTCAGTGGTTGCTACAGTATATTCTGCATCAAAATCGATTGGGTTCCCATCTGGTAACAGAATTTGTGTCACCTTATTGCCATCTGTCTGATTATCATCAAAAGTAACGGATACACCCGAGAATTGTAAGAGTCCATGGCCGTTATTTCCCAGACCATATTCTAATAAATCCTTAATCTCCCGCCCTGTAAGCCGCGTTTTTACTATAGTATTATCAAAAGGAACTGTTGCATACAAGTTACCTTTTGTTACAACGCCTTTCGCTATATCATTGCGTAGACCGCCACCATTCATCACAGCAATATCCGCCTTTTCAGTTTGCCTGATAACATCTGTAACCCATTGTCCTAGCAAGGATTCACCATAGCGATTATGCCACAACTGTACTGCAGTTTCGCCCACTTTTTCATTTTTTAAATAGCTTACCTTCGTATCAATACGTCTTACATACTCGGCAAACTCCATATCCGCTGCGACCTTTTCTTTTTCAATACTAACGATTTCTGGCATAACAGCGACTACTTTCTCTGCTTTTTTATCATACTCTATTTTTACTTTGCTATATGCATTGCCATATTTTCCTGCCTGCACAATAGGAATTCCATTCATTTTTGTATTTACAACACGATGTGTATGCCCACTCACGATTAAGTCAACGCCTGTCACTTGTTTCGCAAGCTCAATGATTTCCCCTTTTTCTGATCCATCCGCAGCCGCTTCTGATCCCATATGCGCCAAAACAACAATGACTTCTGCCCCTTTTGCTTTCAACTCAGGCACGAGTTTATTTACCGTCTGTGCACCATCTAGAAAAGTTAAACCCTCAACATATTTCGGATTCACTGCGACTTTCGTTTGCGGTGTCGTCAAGCCAATGATTCCTACTTTAATCCCATTACGCTTTACAATCGTATACGGTTTAACATTTGGTAAATACGCACCTTTTGTATCAACAATATTTGCCGCCAGAAATGGAAAATACGCTTCTTTAGAACGATTTTGTAATGCTTCTAAGCCCCAATCAAATTCATGATTACCAAGACACATTGCAGCAAACTCCAAACCATTCATGCCACCAATTACTGGCGCCCCCAAAGTGATATTCGATTCCATTTCTCCTTGGAACATATCCCCAGCACTCAGTAAAATCGTTTCACCTGGCGCTTGCTTCTGCTCATCTTTCAATGCCCCTGCCAATTTCGCCAATCCCGGTGCATGATTATTTTCTAGTAAATTGCCATGAAAATCATTAACTGAAAGAATAATAACTTCCTTTACATCAGCCGCCCACGCTGGAACAGTTCCCATAGTAACAATCATACACACCATTACTATACTCAATAAAAAATTTTTACATCGTATCATCATTTCACCTGCTTCTTAATCTAACGTTCTTGTTTCTCTAAACATATTTTACCACATATTGCTCCAAGTGTATCTTCTAAGTAACCAACAATAAACTACGATCTTCAATAAGAATACCGCAAACAAGTCGCGATAAAGACTTATTTGCGGTATTCTTCTTTAGCATATGCTTTTCCTTTTTTACATTTAATGTTTTAGTTAAAATTTTTCTGATCGATGTCCACAACATTTCATATGGTGATGATGATCATGGTGGTCATGGTGATCGTGGCGATGGTGATGGTGATCGTGGTCATGATCACGGTGATGCATATGATGTTGTGAAAAATCGCCCTGATCCCCCATCATTTCTTCTTGTAATGACGTAATAACTCGTTCTAAATAATTTGATAAATTTTTTTGTTCCTCTTCATTTAGACAACTAAACACCTCATTTGTCTTGTGCTCGCATTCCTGAAGATTTTCTTCGGATATAGCAGCTTCCATTCCTTTTTCTGTCAATTCAATATCCAGTGAACGTCGGTCTTCGTCCGATTGCTTCCGTGTAATATAGCCACTCTGCTCAAGTTTAGCTAATAATTCCCCTATCGATTGAGGGCGTGTCCCTAGTAAAAAAGAAAGTTTCTTTTGACTCATTTGCGGTTCCATTTTAAGTAAAGATAAAATTCTTCCTTGTCCACGATACGGACTATGTTGATGATTTCCTTTCATATGGTGGTGTCTATGCATCATCATACGGCTCAGGGTAATAAATTGTTCAATTAAAGTAATATCGTGCTTTTTCATTGTTTATTTCTCCTTTAATAATTATTTTTCATAAGGTACCTTAATATAAGGTATAATCAGGTACCTTATGATTGTCAACAAAATCTATAAAAATATTTCTTATTTATAAACCTTTTACTATACTATCAATTAATCTATCTTCTTAAAAAACTTTTCCAATAATTAAATGCAAAACCTCGTAGGATAAAAAATGCGCTACTAAGTACTCTGTACCTATTAGCGCATACGATTCAAACATTCTACCTTGCTTTACACTGCCACATACACCAATAACAAATAAGGTTCCGCACTGTGTCATTTTTCATATTCTATACTAAGATGATAATGACAGATAGTGAGGTGTATAAATTATGGCTTATATTGAGGTATCAAAAGACGTCCGAATTTTTGTGAAAGATCTAAATCCCCGCGGCAGGCCTGTATTATTCCTTCATGGCTGGCCATCAAACTATAGAATGTTTGAGTATCAATTTAATCAGCTTCCCAAATGTGGGTTTCGATGCATTGGAATGGATATAAGAGGCTTCGGCAAATCTGACAGTCCATGGAAAGGGTATTGTTATGACCAGTTGGCTGATGATGTTCGATCAGTCATTGAAGCCATGGATCTCCATGACATAACACTTTTAGGATTTTCAATGGGAGGAGCCATCGCCGTAAGATATATGAACCGCCACTCGGGTTACTGTGTATCAAAGCTCGCTTTAGTAAGTGCGGCAGTACCTTTATTTACTAAGCGTAAAGATTATCCCTTCGGACTTACTATTCAGGAAGTTGATAAAATAATATGCCAAACCTATATTGACCGTCCAAAGATGATAAACGATTTTGGCAAAAATTTTTTTGCAAGCAAGATAAGCAACGAATTTAGAGATTGGTTTAATGGACTTGCACTAGAAGCCTCCGGACATGCAACTGCAATGACTGCAATGTCTCTTCGTGATGAAGATCTAAGAAAAGATGCCCAGCAAATCCGTGTTCCCACAGGTATATTCCATGGTATCCACGATCAAATCGTTCCTTTCCCTTCTGCCGAAGAAATGCATCATTATGTCAGAAATTCTAGGTTAATACCATTTGAATATAGTGGTCATGGTCTATTCTATGACGAACTTGATAAATTCAACTATTGTCTAATGAAGTTTTTAAGCATGTAATAAATGCCACTCTTAAGACGAAATCAATTCTCATTTTTTTCATTCTCTTACAGTTTCCCATAAACTGCCCTTCTTATCTTTGAATACCTGAAGGGCAGTTGTTTTTATATCTACTTCCTATCAATACTTTCGATCTCACAGCATATATAGCCGTTAGAGATCATAGCTTTAAAAGTCTTCACTCTATCAAATCAATTCCTACCATCTTCATCAAATACTTTGCATTTGTACTATTGCACCGCCCAGGACGCATTTTATAATCAAAAAGTATCTCATCATTTGCATAACTTTCAGTAAAATGGTAATTTGTAGCTTTTAAATGAGGATCGTCAGCTAAGTTACATAGATCAAAATCGTGTGTGGAGATTAGTCCAATAACCCAAGGCTTATTAAGATTCTTTAATACACTTATTGCTCCAGTAATCCTATCACTTGAATTCGTCCCCCTAAATATTTCGTCAATCAGAAAAATCATTTTACGTTTTTTATTTAAATGATCAATCATCATTTTTATCCTTAAAAGTTCTGCATAAAAAGTTGATATTCCATTACCTAAATCATCATTTATCCTCATTGACGTAAATATATCCATCATTGAACATTTTAATGTGCTTCCGCAAATTGGCGCACCAGAATAAGCTAATACCAGATTTATACCAATCGTTCTTAACATTGTAGTTTTTCCTGACATATTTGATCCAGTAATTACACATATTTCGTTATTCATATCAATGTCATTGCAAACACGCTGCTCCTCTTGGATTAAAGGATGTCCTACTTCCTTTCCTAAAAAACACATTCCATCCTCTATAAAAATCGGATAATTCCACTCTGGATTTAATCGAGCAATTATAGATAAGCTCGAAAGTGCCTCAAAACAGCCTATTGTATAAAACCATTTATCTATCTCGCTTCCATATTTCTTTTTCCATTCTTCTAAGGCAAAAACACAATGATAATCCCAAAGTAATAAAAAATTAAAAACGATATAACTTACGAAATTATAGCGCACATCAATTGCTTCAACTATATACTCTAACTTTTTCATAACTGCTGATGCAGAATTTTTATTTAGCACTAATGTCTGTTTCATTTGCGTTAAATTCGAATCAGCAAATTCAGTTTCTTCTATTATTTTAATTATTTTTTCATAAGCTTTAATATTTTTTTTAAATTGATGAATCGTATTTAATATGGATGAAGTTTTTAAATATCCCAGCAAAGTAATTAACATTTGAACTAATACTAACAGCAATGGTACATAAATAGGAATGTTAATATTTAATATAATTGCTATGATTGACATAATGGTCATTCCAGCAATGAATGTAAAGCTTACCTTTATCCATTTTTTATCAAATAAACATTTAGGATCTCTAGCATATTGCATAAGTGAACTTGGATCGATTTCACTTCCTTTTGCAAGTATTCCTTCACATTGTATTCTCTGAACGAAATCGTTCTTTCTCGCTAATTCTCTAATTATAATTTGCCGTATTTTTATTTTTTCGATATCAGTTTCTGGTTCTTCAAATATTTGTCTAAGAAGTTTTCTTCCATAAAATGTATTGGTGATATTAATCCATTGAAATAATGATTTCGGTCCAAAGATATCTAAATCATTCGCAAATGGATGCTTTGAATTCATAAAATCTTTGCCATCATCACTAAAATTAGTCCAGCCGACACCTATTCTATCTAAATTCTTCCGATTTATATCAAGTAAACAACTTATTCTTTTTAACTGCCAAATTAAATTTTGGTGGATTTTAACAAAAAAACTAAAAATTAAAAAAGTCGATAGTATTGTCAACGAACTGTTAAAGGATTGATTATCTTTCCAAAACCACAATGCAAGACCCACACCAATAATGATGATAATAAGTCTTATATTGCTAATCATGTCTGCTCTCTTTTTTTGCTTCATCTCCATCTTAGAGTAGTTACTTATATCTTCTAAAATTTCATCTTTGATATTAAAGCTCATATACTCTCCTTCAACTACTTTTAAACAAAATTTATCCTAAAGGGTATCATCGCATGGACATCCCCTACGACTCCCCATATTCAGTAAATCCTTTACATTATTATATCCAGTTTTGAAACAACCGCCATACTATACTTGGTGGATTAATTTGCTCAGAATTTCTCAGTGGAAATTCTTGAATAGACTGACCTGACTTAATTTTTAATGTGGCTATATTTTTATCGCGCAAAATCGGCAATTGTGCCTCTGACAGGCTGATAGAAGCAGAGGCAGTCATTCCAGGATAGCCAAAAATTTGTACAGGTTCGGTAGAATATAAGGAACTATTGCTATTCCAAGCATTGATTACCTGCCCAAAGCCATTTGGCGGGGTTGTCAAAGGATACAATTTAAACTCAGAGCGAACTTCATCTAACATTTTTGCATTCGCATCTAAAGCGTTCTGTAAAGTATCCTGTCCTAGTACTACACCAATAATATAATGTGTTTCTGCTCCAACATTTATAGGGGTAGCCGAAACAAAGCAACCGCCGGCTGCCATTGTATTGCCTGTCTTAATCCCCACGACACCATGCGATCCAAGTAAATTGTTCACATTATACACTATTCCAGCTACAGTAAAGTTAGCCAGCGGCATAGCAACGATTTCTCGGAAAATCGGATCTTTCATCGCTGCTTGGGCAATTTTTATTTGGTCTGCTGCACTGCTTACAGTTGCCGAATTTACACCACATGCATCCGCATAATGCGTTTGCATCATCCCCAGAGCTTGTGCCTCCTTATTCATTTTTTCTACAAAAGAACTCTCTGAGCCTGCATCCCAACGAGCTAAGAAACTCGCAATATTATTTGCTGAGGGCAGCATCAAAGCTTGTAAAAGCTGCCTTTCGGTTAATTTTTCTCCTTCGCCAACCTTTAAAACAGAATAGTCCTGCGCTTCATCATTGAGGTACTCGGTAACATCTTGTGCCGTCATGGTGAAGACGGGACCATCTTCTCCAGAGCGCAAAGGGTGCTCCTTTAAAATCAAATAAGCCGTCATGATTTTCGTTACACTAGCAATAGGAACAGAACTTTGATCGGGGGAAGAAGCAATCACCCCAAATTTATCCGTACCAATAGCGGATTCCCCTTGCGTCGGAAAATTAACGGAAAATTGCCCCGGTAAAGTAATGGCGAGAGATGTTGGTTTAGCTTCAATTTTAGGTTCGTTATGATAAAAATGGATAATACCTACAGTAGAAATTAATATAATACTAAACAAAATTATAAATCCCCTTATATTCCAAGACCTAGTGGGATATTGTTGCGGTGATACAGACATAAAAACCTCCTCGAAATAATTTATAATTTGTAAAGCTAAATCATAAGCACCCGTCCAGCGGGTGCTTTGTGCTGATGCTGTAAGCCTCTATGCATCATAGTATTATGCTCTGATTTTTGCTTTATTTTTAAACTATATAATTACATAAACTTTACACTTCCCCAAAAGCTAAGAAAATCCCTGCAAATTTATACTTTTTACAAATCTTGCCTTGACTGATGAATTTGAATCACATGATTATCTTACCCGTCCTAAGAATCAATTTAAGGCTTTGGGTACTTTTTTACCTATTATTTTACCTATTATTCTCAAATAATCTTATTATCTTAATTAAGAAAAATTATCGTCCCATGACATCAAGATTATAAGATTTAAAAGCTCAACGAGCAGCTGCTCGTTGAGCCTTTTTACATGAAGTATCTCCAATGGAACTAGAGATTACTGAGGAATTTCTAGCCCTGTTTTCATCATCTTCGTAATAAGTTGTTGCGTTTTTAGTCCTTCGATACCATCTACCAAGGGATTTGTATTACCTAGGATTGATTCGATAAAATGAAGTATTGCATCTTCAAATCCTTTGGTTTTTATTATTGTTTCCCATGGAGGAGATACTTCTTGTTCTATTTTTGCATTTTTTTCAATTTCAATACTGTTCATATTTTTTACTCTTACAATAGAATCCTCAGCTATTAATTCCAACCGTTCCATATTTGATCCAGACTTTCTGTGCATATCAAGGAATATACTACTATTATTTTTTGATTTATAACTGTGTTCAGCAAAAATTAATTCTTTATTATCATTAACTTTAATAGAGCCATTAACAGAATTATTGGGTTCTGCTAACCATCTAGCAGTATCAACTAAATGGATATAATCATCCAATAGTGTAGTTTGAAAATTTTCATGTCTAATAGAATTACTTCTATATTTTTCAATTCGAATTAAAGATCCCCTATGTATATTGTTTTTAGCACGTATATACATAGGTGCGAACCTACGATTAAATCCGACCATTAACTTTCGGTTATTTTTTATACTTAGTTCAACTAATTGCTCAGCTTCATCCAAAGATGAAGCAAGAGGTTTATCTACATATACGTCTTTACCTTTCTTTAGAGCTTCAGCTACGATTTCAAAATGAGAATTTGTTGAACTATTAACAAAAATAGCATCACACTTTTCAAGTAAATTAGGCAAATTTGAAAATTCATTAATTCTATACGAATTGCAAATTTTCTTTCTTTTAAGTTCATTAGGAGAATAAGCACCAATAAAAGACCATTTTTTTTCTTGTGAAAGATACGGTAGATATACTTTTTGGCATATACTCCCTAAACCAACTATCCCTATTTTTACATTCGACATAAGAGCACCCCTTGCATAATAAAACTTTTACAAAATATCACATATGTTAAATCTCTATAAATTAGAAATAAACTACTGGCAAAATAGGTACCATTCCTGTAGATATGATAAACACCACTCTTTCTTAACTTTTTTGATATTAAAGTTCCATATTCTTATAAAAGTTCAAAACTCCTGCCAAATTCATACAAAATTTAGCAGGAGCTATATTGTTTGCCTACTCGACAATATGCAATTCAAAATGCTATCTGCTTATTTTATATTGCCCTGAAGTTGCACTAAAATATCTTTTAAAAATTCTTTTTTCAATATATATTTTTGTGATAAAACAGCACTCAATAGATAAGCAATAGCTGGAATTATTGTGAAAATAGCAACAATGCCCAGCAACGTATCACTCGTCTGTACAGGTGCACCTGCTTGATAATTGACACCGGCAAGCACCCAGCCAATCAAAGCACCGCCAAAAGCGAGGCCTAATTTCAAAACAAAAAGCAATCCGGCAAAACTGATTCCTGTCAAACGCTGGCCATTTTTCCATTCACCATATTCCACGGTATCTGACATCATGACCCACTGAATAGGTGTAATCATCTGATGTAAAAAACCTATACAAAAAATCAAGCCAAACATGACCGCAACAGAATTCAAAGGAACAAAAAACATGCCTAAGCTAAAAATTCCCAAAATAATGTTCGTCCAACAAAATACTCGTACTTTGCATATGCGATCCGTTATTGGTTTAGCTACTGCACTGCCCAATAAATTACCTACAGAGTAAGTGCCAAGAAAAACAGCAAAATAACTTACGTTTCCTAAAATATATGTTACATAATACATCATGGCTCCGCCGCGTACCGAAACAGCTAAGATATTCAAAATAGTAAAGCCAGCTACAATTCGCCATTGATCATTTTTCACAAGACTTTTTACATCCGCACGAAAATTCGAATGATAGCTTTCCTGTAATTTCACGCGTTCTTTCGTGAAATAAAAGCATGCTAAAAGCATTGCACAGGCCAATACTGATAAAATTGCAATTCCGCCCTGATATCCGAAGGCTTTATCACTACCACCGATAAATTCCGCCAATGGAGTCATCAATACCGTACTAAGCATACCACCGGCTGTTGCTAATACAAATCGATAAGATTGCAATGACATTCTTTGTTTTGCATCTGTTGTAATGACTCCACCCAATGCGCAGTAAGGAATATTTACCACTGTATATAAAACCATTAATAAAATATATGTAATTGCTGCGAAAATCATTTTTCCAACCGCTGAAAAGTTTGGTGTACTATAAACTAAAATACAGGATAAAGCAAACGGTACTGCACCAAATAAAAGATATGGCCTAAATTGACCCCAGCGACTGCGCGTGCGATCTGCCAAATTTCCCATGATTGGATCTGCCACGGCATCCAGTGCCCGCGCCATTAAAAACATAGTTCCCACAAAGCCGGCCGAAATTCCAACAATATCTGTATAAAAGAACATCATATACAGCATAACGTTATCAAATACGATATGACTTGCCGCATCACCTAATCCATACCCTATTTTTTCTGTTTTTGATAAAACTTCTCCACTATTTGCTTCATTTTCATGTAACATTATTTTTTCATTTTGTACAAGTGCACTCATTCTAAATCACTCTCCATCCAAAATATAAAACACTTTAAAACAGAATGGTCATAATAAAACTCGATCATACTTCACTTGTGATAAACGAAATGTGCTCCAAACCTGCCGGAATTTTCAGCTTGCAGCCTTGTTCTATCGTTTGCACAACAATCGAGTCTGAACTGCATACCTCTACACTTTCTATGCCGTGCATGATACAGGTGCAAGGCTTCGATAACTTAGTAAGCACCATTTCGTATCGATTGGCTTGTTGCTGTATTTTTATATCTAGCACGCACTTACCCTGTAAATTTAATATACGGGTTTGTGCCAGCTGCCCCTCTTGTAAATTGAACACATGCAGTTCCAAACCTTCGGTATAGTCATAATCGGGTCTTTGATTATTGGCACCAATTGCCAATATAGTATTTTCACGAACATAAATAGGCAGACTCAAAAAATCAAAACTTTCCTCAAACCAAGAGCCGCCCCAAACAACCTTGCCTGTAAAAAGATGCGTCCATTTGCCTTTGGGCAGATAATATTTCACGATATGATCTGCACGCAATACAGGTGCTACTAAAATAGATTCTCCCAGCATGTATTGCTGATCTAAATACTCACAGCCAGGATCTTCTGGAAATTCAAGTACCATTGCTCTCATGACCGGTAGTCCTTTTTCGTGTGCCTCAGCTGCCATATGATAAAAATATGGCATCAATCGACATTTCCAATTGGTAAAAAACCGTAAAACATCGACTGCTTGCTCATCATAGACCCAAGGGACACGATATGATTTACTGCCATGCAAACGACTATGACTTGATAACAAGCCAAATGCACACCATCTTTTATATACATCTGCTGGTGATGTATTTTCGAACCCCCCGATATCATGACTCCAAAAACCAAATCCCGATAAGCCTAAAGAAAGTCCACCTCGCAAACTTTCAGCCATGGACTCATATGTTCCATAACAATCTCCGCCCCAATGTACCGGATACATTTGACAGCCAACTGTTGCCGAACGAGCAAAAAGAACTGCCTCCTCTTTGCCTTTCTTCTTTTTTAAAACATCATATACTACCTTGTTATACAAATATGTATAATAATTGTGCATTTTTTGCGGATCTGCATGATCATAGTAATTTACATCAACCGGAATTCGTTCACCAAAATCTGTTTTAAAGCAATCCACCCCCATATCAATCAACTTTGATAAACAACCAGCATACCATTGACATGCCTTCGGATTTGTAAAATCTACAACAGCCTGCCCTGGCTGCCATTTATCCCACTGCCATACATTTCCATCCTTTTTTTCGATGAAATAGTGGTTTTGCATACCTTCAGCAAAAAGTTTAGATTGTTGGCTGATATATGGATTGATCCACACACAGATCTTCAATCCTTTCGCTTTTAAACGCTCCAACATCGCCTGTGGATTTGGAAATACCTCTGAATCCCAAGTAAAATCGCACCACTGAAATGCTTTCATCCAAAAACAATCAAAATGGAATACATGTACTGGCAAAGATCGGTCTTTCATCCCGTCAATAAAATGATTTACGGTAGTTTCATCGTATTCTGTTGTAAATGAAGTCGACAACCACAGGCCAAAAGACCATGCCGGAGGAAGCGGGGGACGTCCGGTAAGATTCGTATAACGACTGAGAACTTGTTTTAAATCTGCACCTCCTATTACATAATATTCTAAATATTCTCCCGAAACAGAAAATTGCACACTAGAAACTTTTTCTGACGCGACCTCAAAAGAAACCTTTTCCGGATGATTTACGAAAACACCATATCCCCGATTCGTCAAATAAAAAGGTATATTTTTATAGGCTTGTTCTGTACTTGTTCCACCGTCACGGTTCCACATTTCAACGGACTGACCATTTTTAGTGAAAGCAGTAAAATGTTCGCCTAACCCATAGACCGATTCACCAACACCTAAACTCAAGCGATCAAACATATAAACTTGATTTTCGACTATATCCTCAATATAGCCCGCTGCTTTGCTCAAGCTTGATGTAAGTGGTCTACCGCCATAGAAAAAATCCATTTTCCACACGCCTTTTTTTGCCAAAACAACGGTTAGCTCGCCGCTTTGCAATTTGACATCATCACTATTTAAAGTGCATTGCAATAACATTTCTTCCTTTTTATTTAACGAAAACAACGGTGGTTTTGGGTAAATTCCCTTGAAATGCTCACTCCGTATTCCTATAATCCCCTCTTGTGGTGACGAAAAAGTATACGTGAATAAAAGTGTATCCAATTGATTTTCCCGCATAGTCACCTCACGTGGAGCAACATATGCAATGATTTCTTTACCTTGTAGTTTTACATCATATAAATACATTGGATTCATTACCGTGAAATTTTTTTGTATTAACCAGTTTCCATCACTAATTTTCATTTTCATCTCACCCGCCATTAAATTTTTATGCCATACTCTCTTTTATTATAAGAATACCGTCTAAAACAAACTTGCTATATTTTGATAAACGTTAATACTATTTTGACTTTTCAGACTACTTTTCTTTTATTTTTATTAACTTTGCACTATAATTATGAAGTATTGATAAAAAAGGATTAGCTATAACAAGCTAATGGGTTAAACTTCAGTTAAAAGAAAAAGGTGTCAATCTTTCCACTGAGTCTAAAACTCAAGGAATGATTGGCACCACACTATCTAATCCTACATAGAATTTAAGGGCTTATACGTATCCTCCTAAATACGTTATAGAAGGAGCATCTGCATTGATGGATAAATCTGTATTGAAAGAACAACGTATCCATGGCACAGCTTTTTTCCCACTCGGAACCTACACGATAGAGCATGAACCCGGTGAAAAAATTCTTGATTGCCATTGGCACAACGAATGGGAATTTTTACTCGTCACAGAAGGAAAAGCCATTTTTCAAATTGATACCGCCTATTATAATGTTTCAGCAAATCAGGCAATCTTTGTTAAAAACGGTTCTATTCATGCCGGTTATCCTGCGACTAACGCTGGTTGTACCTATCGTGCCATCGTCTTTCACCCTCGCTTTCTTTGTGAAAATGCGATTGATCCGTTACAGATAAACTTCATTGATCCATTCTTAAAAGGATATTATTGTTTGCCAGATTATCTTTCGAATACAAAAAGCTTTGAAAAAAACATCATCTCTTATATTTATAAAATCTTAGAACTTTGCGACAACAAGCCCCATGGCTACGAATTGAACGTCAAAGCACATCTTCTACTTATTTTATCTGAATTCATAGAAAAAAATGCGTTTCAAAAAAAGCCATCCCTTTTTGTTTCGAGCGACAAATCAAATCAAATAAAAAAAATCTTATCTTTTATACATTCCCATTATCAAACGAAAATAACGATCCATGCACTTTGTCAAGAAGTGAATATGAGCGAAAGTTATTTTTGCCGATTTTTCAAGCAGATGCTACGTATGACACCCATGGAATATATTCAAACTTATCGCATCAAAATTGCAGCTCAAGCCTTAAAAGAAAACCACGTTAAAATCTTAGAAATCGCATTCAACTCAGGCTTCAACAATCTAAGTTACTTTAACAGCGTCTTCAAAAAATATATGAACTGTACGCCCTCTGAATATCGCACAAAAAACAGAGAATATCCTTTTAAAACTTAAGGTACTTCTTATACCATCTATCCAGCCTTTATCATTTGTCCATCATTATAAATCGTTAGTTTAATTTGTTCAAATTTAAACTCTAATGGAAGTGCAATAATATTTTTCAATCCATTCACCCATCCCTCAAAAAAGCTTATTCATATAGGATACCAATACACCAAATTATTCAACCTTCTCATCTGTCTTGACTTTTTTGTTTTTAAAATTCCATATTCTCATAAAAGCTCAAAACTCCTGCCAAATTCATACAAAATTTAGCAGGAGTTTATCTTTTATTATTTATAGTCTATATATTAACCTTGCCATAAAATATTATCAGTACTTTATCAGTTGTTGCCAAAAGGAGTAGCTCTTATATCACCTTTTCTTCTACCACTGTCGCTACAGTATTATCAGGTGCTAAACATATTACTGTAAGATCTGGTAATAGTGAATTGAGCCATTTAATAAAAACATTTAGTATCGTTAATTTCCAGTTGTTAATTTTCTTATAAATGTTGTAATATTATCAGTGTTAATAATAGCTATTCTTGGCATATTCATCAAATCACTAGAATCTGTAGCCATTCCGCCCCCTACTTTAAATGCCATTTTCATATTTAAACTTTTTAAAGTATTAACAAAATTTGTACTTGATTCACCAAATGGATATGCAAAGTACTTTACTGGTTTGCCTGTCAAATTTTGGAGTCTAACAGTTGCATTATTTACTCTTTTTGTTAGTTCTTCAGTACTCAAATTTGCAATATGTCCATGTGTTGTAGAATGATTTTCCAACTCTATTCTGTTGTTAGCAACCGTTTTAAGTTGTGTTTCATTCATTATTCTAATTATATCTGATGAACTTCCCCAAGATGTACCAATCTGATCTGTCACAACATATTCTGTAGCATTAAATCCGTATTGTTTGAGTATAGGATATGCATTGTAATAAAAGTCTACTGTTGCACCATCAAAGGTTAAAAGGACAGGTTTAGCTGGCATAGGAGCACTTTTGGTTATTATATTGTAAAATTGATCATTGGTAAGTGTAGTATAGCCGTTGTTTTTTAAATAGTCCATTTCCTGTTTAAATTCAGTTAAGCTTATTTGCCATGTATCACTTGGATTGGGATTTGTTTCGATTCTATGATACATAAATACTGGAACTTTTACCGTTGTACTGATAGTTGAAGCAATAAATTTTTTCATCAAAATCTCCCCCAATATAATTTAATTACTAATTCTCTTTTTAATTGATAGAAAATATTATATATTATATTTTTTAATAGTAGTATCATCATTCACTTGGATCTTAACTTGCTGAGACCCTGCACTTAAGGAAATGCTTAAGCTCTGTACTGAAGAGGTAGTTCCTGTAAAGCTCAGGATTACTTTCTTTGTACCCCCGATATAAAGGAGCATCAATTGCAATTTTACGGGGTAACAATCTGCCATTGATCGTTTTGTGAAACATTATATTCCCACTGTATAATTTTAGCACCATCGGCAGTTGATGCATTCTCAACTACCAGAGCTTTTCCCGTAACTTTATTTATTATCTTATAATATCCGTTGCCAATACTAATGATTGACCACTTCTGATTATCCTTTTCGTTGTTACCCCATTGATCAATTCTAGCACCATCATTATATGAATTATCAGCTAGATCCACCATTTTTCCGCTGCTTGCACTTTTAATCTTGTATGTGCCATCACTGTTTTGGGAAATGGTCCACCTTTGGTTATTTCCTCCACTATATCCCCACTGGATCAACTGGGTTCCGTCAGTAGTGGAGTTATTAGGTACATCCAATGCCTTTCCGCTAAGTTTGTTAATAATTTTATATGCTCCAGCCGACAATTTAGCTGCTGCTGTGCCAGTAACCTTCAACATAACGGTACCATGTGCAGGTATAGACACTGTATATGAATCACTGAAGCTGCCTCTGTCAGTTTTAGCCCACAAATCGCGAACTGTAGCACTGCCTGTCAGACCAATATCAGCCCAATTAACTGTTATATTAGCTGCTGCTGCATTTCTATTTAGCAATGCAACTGCCTTTGTTGTTCCCGCCATACCAAGCGGTTTGCACCAGACTTCAAGACCATTTTTATTGTCAACCCTGTATCCTTGAATTCCTGCTGAATCCTGATCTACCGCGATTACTTCCGTATTCAGCAAAATATCCTTGGTGGCTTGTGACATTGTCCTAATATCATTTCCAGCAATAAGGGGAGACGACATCATACTCCACATGCTAAACTGGGTACGATATTCTTCGGTAGTACAACCACCGTTTCCAACCTCAAGCATGTCTGGATCGTTCCAAGCCCCAATTGTTGCCGCACTTGCGTATTTTGCATTAGCATCAACTGCGTTTATGATACCACAGAACCAGTTTGTTCCATTGTCCCACTTATCAGTAATGTCACCCGTAGTACGCCATAAATTGCCGGTTGCAGGCATCCAATCCTGGTACTGCCATGCACATATGCTGTACACTATAGGTCTTCCGCAATTAGCAAGTGCGGTCTGCATGTTCTGATAATCGGTTCTCATATCACTTCCATCTACTGTATTACAGTTGTCGTATTTTAGATAATCAATACCCCATGAAGCAAATGTGTTTGCATCCTTCTGTTCATACCCATGGCTTCCGCTTTGAGGAATACCCATACATGTCATAGTCCCACGGCATCCATATATTCCGAGCTTAAGACCATTAGAATGTACATAATCTGCTAAAGCCTTCATACCGCTCGGAAAACGCTTAGGATCAGCCTTCAGGTTCCCATTGGCATCACGTGCCGGATTTGCCATCCAATTATCGTCGAGGTTTAGATATACGTAACCTGCATCCTTCATCCCCGAACTTACCATTGTATCTGCAATCTGTTTGATTTGATTTTCATTAATGTTTCCTTGAAAAACGTTCCAACTGTTCCACCCCATCGGCGGTGTTTTAGCCAGGTTGTTATTTAAAGTTAATGATAAGGCAGCCCCAGACAACGCACTCTTTAACATACCCCTTACCTCCTTGTATAATAATCCCTTTCAATCCAGTAGACAGGGCGGGCAGCCTTGCTACTGGTACTGAAAGGGGGATAAAACTACTTGCTGAACTTCCACCAGTTCAGATTAAACAAATAACCGCTTCCGCCAGTAAATTTCAGATATACATCATGTACCCCTGTTGCACCACTTACATTACACGTATTAGTAGTCCAAGTTTGCCAGCCGTTAGTACCATTTACTAAACAAGTACCTACTAAGGGACCGTTAGTACTATCAAGCCTTATTTCAATATTGCCACCACTAGCAGCACTGGCTGCTCTGGCTTGAAAGCTTACCGCACCGTTGCCGAAATCAATACTGTTGTAACCAACATAATCTCCATTCTCGATATACCCTATATTTTGCCCGCCTTCGGTGCAGCTTTCCGTTTGGATGCCTGACTGAGTATTGTAACTCTCCGCTTCGTTCTGTGAAAAGGCCGATCTAGTTGTAGGCGAGACCTGACCCGTAAATCCACTGGCGCATGCCATTTGTGAATAATTCCACAAGCTCTGCTTCCACACATTCAACTCGTGATCCGAAATAGGTATTAGGAATACTATGGGAATCGCAGAATTTGTCGCCGCGGACTGATAGGTAATATATCTAACTTGACCGTGTGGAATGTTGCTCTGGATCTGGTCGTATCCTGTCTGCGGTGTGGTTGGAAGCGCCTCTTACTTTACTTGTGTAAGTTTTTGCGCTAGGAAAACTAAAATCATTGGTACAATAGTCTCCATTAGCATATGATTCACCGTAGTTATCTTGGTCGTAAATAAAACTGTGTAACCTGCAGGTACTTTTACTGAGGGCACCTAGATGTCGGGAATCCCCGCCATGTAGCTTTTAATTCTTGATATTTTACTGTACTAATTTATCTCTATATAATCCAATTCGGCATAGCCTGTACTGCCTTTGGATAATCTGATGATGTTATCGCCAGCGTTAAGATTAACGTTGACATTTACACTAGAGAATTGTCCCCATCCAGCTGTTGCCGGATAAGTAACTGTAGAAGCAGTTCCTCTGTTTACTGATAATTGATGAGTTGAATTTGCTCCGGTTCCGTTGGCATATCTGATTTTCATAGTATAAGTTTTTGCTGCTGGCACGTTCACATAGAAATCGACATAGCTGTCACTATAATCTATCTGTCCTACATACTTTCCTATGGATGCATTTGAATTTGAATTGTAGTTAGCGTGGTAAACTGCTGCGTCTTCGGCTTCATATCTGCTCATTGCCTGTCCATAAGGAGTGATATACATACGGTATCCGTCTTTGTTATTCATTCCTGTAACGGGTACTATGATCTGACCGTTTGAAATTGTATAGTCACCTTCAAACTTTTTGATTGTAGAATTTACAACTGTAGCCACGTCTACATATGGGGTATAATCCACACGTACATGCACCTTGTTTCCGAAAAACGATGGGAAGTTCTTTACTACTACATTTGCCGATGCTGTTGAATCAGTAACACCACCAAAGAGTACACTTGCATATTTCTTCGTTGAGTCAACGCATGCAAATGCGTCAACAGCCCTTGCATCATTAGCGTTCGCTCCAGTGGTAGTTACCATGTTTCCTGACATGTCACCATACCACTTGTAGAACCACCATCCACCATTTCTATCTGTATCTGTTGCTAAAAGGCTTCCGAGTCTTCCAGGATGCGGAACATCCCAGTAGCTTTGCTCGCAATTTTCCAGTTGGAATCTTTCAAATTTTGCAATAAGCGGAGCTACAGAACCTGGTACACCTTCATCGCCAGACGAGCTTTGACTGTATTCATTCATTACAATCGGTCTCGGCGATATTCCCAAATTTTTTTCAAGTGCCCTATAATCCTGAATGGTTGAGGTTAGATTAGGAGTAAACAGATCATGCCAACACATCACATCCGGCAATGTATTGTGATTCTTTTGGTAAGTCAAGAAATCTGAAAGAGCGTTGTGATCATAACCTGCCCACGAAGGACCTATTGCTTTTGCTGTAGGATCTAAGGATTTTAATTTCGCCTGTGATTGACTGTAGAAATCATTAAAGGTAATTCCGTTAGAATTATGCCAAGTGCCGTTCGCTTCATTCCATATTTCATATCCGTATATATTGGTCAAACCTGCTGATTTTACAGCATTAACAGTTGTGGTCATTTTATTGAACCAATCTGTCATGTTTGTAAAGCTATACCATCCTGAAAACCAGTCAGCCAAACGAATCTGCACTTTTGTTCCTATGGGCGTATTGGCAAACCTCTGAGCAACAGGTATTGCCGCTCCCCATGGCTGCTGGTATCCCGAATCAGCCGGATTAATTAAGCAATTCGGCTTAACTGGCAGTATCAAACTCATCTCTGGTTTGTTTTCGATAACACCATACAAAGAGCCTGTTGCACAATGAGTAACAGGGCCTGTTACACTTGATAGATCAACAGTAACAGAAGATGCAGCATAAACCTGTTTTACCGTATACATATTTAATAAAGCTGAAATACAAAGAAGAATTGTTAATACCTTTCTCACAAATATGCCTCCCTTTATTATTATCAAATAGTCCATATTGAAAAGGATACTCGTTGACCCAGTTAGAATCTTTCTCGGGGCTAGTTAGTGCTTGTACCACTCGTGACATATATCTTGACTGACGACATTTTATCATTGCAACCTGCTGCTAAAAAATTTGAATTATCGGCTGTAAATGTCCATTTTGTCCCACTAAAGTTATCTTGATCATAAATCTCAACAGTGTAACCTGCAGGTACTTCTACTGAGGACACCCAGTTATCTGGAATTCCCGCCGCCGAAAGTTGTGCAGTTGTATAATTACCCTGATTTAAAGCAACCGCAGTTCCACCAAAATTGATATCCTGATAGAAGGTTGCCTTAGCAGCAGTGGAACCAGCATTTGCACCAAGTTTACAGCCAGTACCGCTCAACGTTTTTTCACCCTGATTCGCGGTGCCAGTGAGCTGCTTATAGGTATAGCTGCTAAGAAGCTTATAGGTCCTTTCAATGACATAAACAGCATTTGCAACAGTACTAAATGTGAACTCGCTATTTGATGTCGTGGTTATTATTGCATTGTCGGAAGTCCTTCTTACTTGCACTTGCTGTGTTCCCCAAGGATTAGCCAGCATAGCTGAATTTCCATACAAGCTTTTGATTCCGACATACTTGATCTCATTTGCTTCTTTTTCAGAGCTTACAAGGAAACCGCCTTTAGCCAATAAGGTGAAAGTGCTTACAAAATTGGCATTAGTGGGTAATGCCGGGAATACTCTGATCTTATCGTTATAGCTCTGCAATAACGACTCATTAATAGCGGTCGGGTGTGTACCGATAAATTCAAAATCCCCATTGGTATTGCTGCTAAGACCATTTGTATAGCTTTGGTATTTTTGGAGCATGGATTTCAGACTAGCTAATACAGAATCCCCCAGCCCCAGTCTGGCAGCCTGAATAGCATCTGGCGACCAGATTTCATAGAAAGGAAATGGCCGGCTATTCCAATTGTAGATCGCCTTGGATATATCAGAATATCCGATTCCAGTTAAACTGTATGGCCACTCCAATTCACAGGTAACATTCTCTACATTATTTGTGCCTGGAACTGGTGTATCACATGGCAGATAGCCATTGTTATCTGTCGCAAAAGATTGAATATTATTCAGAATTTTCTGCCATTGGCTACACAGACTGCTGTCCTGCCCTAAGGTAACGCTGGCCTCAATAGCCAAGGGAAACAAAGCCCGAACCGCTGCCAAATCAGTAAGTGCATTCTTAACATTCCAATATGTTTCATGGGAGTTAGAGGATGCCATATAGTACTTGCCAGTGCTGCTGTTGTAAGAAAGTTTGCTGCAATAGAATTTACATACTTCCCGCATAAACGGGTAAATCTTGTTTAGGAACGCGGAATCATTGGTATACTTATATTTGAAGTACATAAACTGACATGCTTCTGCACCAGTAGAAAAAATATTTTTGGTAAAGTCACTTTCGTCGGTATGCCGGGCATTACCATCCCACCCTATGGTTTCCGGCACCCAGATACCATCAATGCCAAATCTGCTCATTGTATGGGATTTAAAGACGTCATAATTGCGTAGATATAAATTAAAGAAGCTATCTAAAATATTCGCACGGTTGGAGGCTAAGACCGAATAATATAGATCCCGTTCATTCCAATACCAATAACCACCACCCCATGTACTCGCATCATCGTCTTTGATTGAGCTGTAGACACCGTTGATATGCTGGAATGGGTAATTGCCGAAAGCACCGCCGGCAATAATATAGTTGCAGAGGTAATAGAAGCTTTCCATATAATCAGCATCACCGGAGTTGGAATACTGTACAAAGGAGCTGCACCAGAAACTATGCCACCAATTTTTAAAATTAGTTAAGATTGCATCATACCCTGTGCTCTTGACACTGGTCAACAGTTGCTTAGCCCGAGTAACTGATTCGCTATTAGGATCATTTTTACGGGTGGCATTGGCAATCCAAATGGTGTAGCTCGAGGTAGGAGTAATTGTGAGCCTGACTTTGCTGCCATTGACCACTGAAGTTGTAAAGTTGGCCCCTTCCACAGATGCAGCCAGGGTATATCCAAAACCATTGCTATCAGTCTGCCCCCTGCTGATTCCTACTCCGTTGGAGTCAGTATAAGTAGATACTGTTTTCCATGTAGTCATATTGGGTACATCCAGGAACATACTACTAGCCGATGGTGGCAAGCCACTCAGATCCCAGATACTCAGATCCACTATTACATTTGATACTCCAGTTCTACTGTCATCCACATGGATGCCCAATACTTCAGAATTCGGTGAACCCATGATGGTTACAGTACGATTAGAATCGTATTTGGTGATAATTACACCATCATATAAGGAAAGCCTTTGTTGAAATGTGGTGTATCCAGTGTCCATACCAGGATTAGTATAGAGATTGACTAGACCAGATGAAAAACAAGTCTGCTGAGAGTTGTCAACATTTGTAATCTGCATAGTCAGACCATTGCTGTTCCAGACCTGTGCACCAACCCGCCCATTTGCCACCGTTATACCATCTAGCGGATCAGTAATGGGGGTGTTAAAGACCACGTCATGCTTAGAGAGATATTGGGAATAATCGACGTCCAATACACCTGTACTTGTATTGAATGCATAGGTTGTAGAATTTGCTTGTACTGTCATAGTACATTACCTCCTGATTTTAAAAATCCTACAAATGTAGTTACACTTTGTGGTGGAAATATAGCTCTACGAAGAAACTATTTGATACACTTATATTAGCCATGCTTTATGCTATTGAATTGTTGCCCCTTTAGAATAAGCCACCGCCACAGCAGCTGTAGAATTAATTGAATTTCCACCAGTTCAAATTAAACAGGTAACCACTTCCACCAGTAAATTTTAAGTACAAGTCATGAACACCTGTTGCACCGCTCACATTACAAGACTTAGTAACCCAAGACTGCCAGCCGCCAGTACCTTGAACAGGACAAGTTCCAACCAAAGTCCCTGTCGGACTGTCAAGGCGGAGTTCAATGTTCCCTCCATTGGTTGCTGAGGCTACTCTTGCATCAAAGGATGCTGCGCTAGAACCAAAATTAACACCTTTTATTTTTATCCAATCATTGTTTTCTATATATGCTACATCACGACCGCCTTCACCACATGCTTCTGTATTGATACCATATTCTTGGTTCATTGTTTCAGCTTCATTTGTTGTATAAGGATTTACATACTTAAGCTGGGACAGGCCGTCAGTTGTACACTTAACCTGCTGCATGGTACCATCCGCATTATAATACAAACGATCTAGGCAAACACTTCTTTGGTATACTCTTGCATTCGTATCGGTAATACCATTTTGAATGGCAAGAGCTCTGTTATGATAAGCAATATACCAATTTCCTTTGAATGTAAATATCGAATGGTGGTTATTATTACCGTCATTTAAAGGAGGATTTGGCAATCCAGTACCTTTGTACTGGAATCCGGTCATTGGTTTGTCACTCACCATATAGTCTATCGTAGCAGCCCCTTGGGAGAAATCAGTAGAATAGGAGTAGTAATATTTCCCATTAAATTTGTGAATCCATGAATCTTCAAAAAAACGTGGAGCAACAATTTGCGATGCTGAACCGACAACACTTATCATATCGCTGCCGAGTTTGATTACTCGTGTATTTCCCTCACCGTTTCCTCCAAAATACAAATACGCTTGCCCATCATCATCAACAAAAGCACCTGGATCAAAGCACCAAAAACCACCAGGGGCGTTTACACCGGGGGTACTACCATTTACCAATGCTTTTCCAAGCGAATCCGTAAATGGACCTGCAGGACTGTTGCTCACTGCAACACCTATACCGCTGGCACCATTTCCATAATACATATAGAATTTATTGTTTCTATTAACAACTACTGGAGCCCATGATAGATTAGCCCAGCCAGACGCTTTGAAAACTTCACCATGGTCGGTCCAATTCTTTAAGTCATCAGTAGAAATACAAGTAATATCATTCATGATATAACTCGGGTTATTGGGATCGTATACATCATGGGAACAATACAGATATAATCTTCCATTGTACTCCAAGCCAGATGGATCGGCTGTATATCTCTGGTAAAATAAGGGGTAATCTGCAAAAACAGTAACAGTGCCTGAAATAGAAACCAATACACAAAATACAAGCATAATTAACAACTTCTTTGCTATTTTCAATATAATCTACTCTCCTTCCAATTTCCATGAATTAAACATTAAGATACAAAAACAGGGTAGGCATTTATGTGAAAATTACACTTCAGTTATTAAACTTCCACCAGTTCAAATTAAACAAATAACCGCTTCCGCCAGTAAATTTTAAGTATAAGTCATGTACACCTGTTGCACCGTTTACATTACAAGACTTAGTAATCCAAGACTGCCAGCCGCCAATACCTTGAACAGGACAAGTTCCAACCAAAGTCCCTGTCGGACTGTCAAGGCGGAGTTCAATATTACCTCCGCTAGTACCACTGGCTACTCTAGCCTGAAAGCTTTTTGCACCACTACCAAAATCTATATTGCTATAAGAAACATAATCCCCATTTTCGATATATCCAACATTCTGACCACCTTCTGAACAGTTTTCAGTTTGAATTCCAGTTTGGTTGTTGTAATTTTCTGCTTCAATCTGTGTAAAGGCTGATATAGCTTCATTAGTTGGCCCATCTGTAGTATTGACTGTTACACTGGAGGAAGATAGTCCATTGGAGTTTGCAGTGACAGTAATTTGTCCAGTAGTTTTTGTAGCCTGTACAATAACAAGACACTTACCACTAAAGGCTGATCTGCTTTTTCCCTTATAGGATTCAAGGGATGTTGCATTACCATTATCCACACCTACAATGGTTCCTGGTCCAGAAACAGAGAAGTTTACAGTATTAGCCGCATTTGGAACAACCACACCATTGGCATCAGTGATATCTGCTTCAATATATACTAAATCTTTGCCATCAGCAGTAATGCTGGTCCTATCTGGTTTTAACTGTACTTTAGCCGCCGATCCTGCAGTAACAACCTCATCATATACTACAGTACCACCTTTTGTGCCTTTTGCTCTCAATGTCCCAGAGGACCATGGAACATTCCAAGAGAGATGCCCAGCATTTCCAACGCTTTTAGATCCTAGTGAAGTTCCGTTAAGGAATAGCTCAACTGTATCGCAGTTACTATATGCCCATACCTCTACATTTGTCCCATTTGACCAGTTCCAGTGAGGTAGTATGTGTACCATTGGTTTGGTAGTCCACTTGCTCTGATAAAAATAATAGATATCTTTTGGGAAACCGCAAGTATCCACAATACCAAAGTAAGAACTTTTTGCTGGCCATCCGTAAGGTGTTGGCTCGCCAATATAGTCAAATCCAGTCCAGATAAACTCTCCAGCCATGTAATTTCGTTTGTTAATTTCCGTATAGTCTGATTCTGCACTATTTCCCCAACTGACTACACTATTATCATAAGAAGAACACTGGTTATCACTGCCGGTGAGAATGTTTTGATTGGTTGGAGTTTTATATACACCTCGGCTTCTTACTGCTGAACTAGTTTCGCTGCCAAACATTTTCCAATCAGGGTGTGCGTTGTGGCCGCTGTCATAGGTATAAGGAAAATAGTTATATCCAACTAAATCAAGAACATTGGCAACCGCTTGCGGAATTGCATCTCCCATATTTGCAGCAAAACATCCCCAGGTTACTGGTCTTGTGGTATCAATGGCTTTAACCCAGTTTTTAAGGTTAGTGGCGGTAGCAACAGTTGGAGAAGGGATTTCATTGCCTATGCTCCATATGATAATTGATGGATGATTTCGATCACGAGTAACCATAGCTTGGAGATCAGTCTGTGCCCAACTGTTAAAATATAGATGATAGTCATTGGACGTTTTACCTGTCTCCCAGCAGTCAAATGCTTCATCCATAACCATTAAACCTAACCGATCACAAATTTCAAGCAATCGAGGATCAGGAGGATTGTGGGAAGTACGGATGGCATTGCAGCCCATATCTTTCATCATCTGAAGTTCACGTTCAATAGCTCGATAATTTACTGCTGAACCAAGAGAACCCAAATCTTGGTGTAGACATACACCATTTAATTTCATATTGACACCATTTAGTGAAAATCCGCTTGTGGAACTAAAATTGAAATAACGGATTCCCATTGTAGATTTATAGGTATCAACTACTGTTCCATCCACAACAACTTGAGTTTGCACTGTATAAAGATATGGTGAAGAAGGAGACCATAAATGTGGATTGGATACTGTAAGATTTTGACTAAATGTATTATTACCATTAGCGGCTATATTCGCTGCTGAGGCTGTATTTGTTGCTGCTGTATTACCATCTGCATCTACAATGGTGGTTGTTAAGGAAATTGATTTTGATGAACTTCCTTGGTTTAATACCTTTGTGCTGACATTGGCTGTGGCTGAACTACTGTTTACGGTTGGTGTTGAAACAAACATTCCACAATAGGCTACATGAACTGGATCAGTTACTGTCAGCCATACATTACGGTAAATACCGCTTCCTGAATACCAACGACTATTAGGTTGATTGTTGTTAAGTTTAACTGCAATCACATTACTTCCACCTATATTCAGGTATGGAGTTAAATCATATTCAAAGGAAATATACCCATATGGTCGACTTCCCAATAGAGTGCCATTTATCCATACCTGACTGTTCATATAAGCTCCATCAAATTCAATGCAAACTTTCTTACCAGAATAATTTGATGGTGCAGTAAAGGTTTTCCTATACCACCCAATTCCGCCATCCAGATAACCGCCTCCACCTCCTGCGGCAGAAGACTGGTTAAAGCTATTGAAAATACTCCAATCATGGGGTAAAGTGACATCTGACCAACTGCTGTCATTAAAGCTGGTACTCTGGCCATTACTCACATCCCCTTTATTAAATTTCCATCCTTCGTCAAAGTTTTGGCCTCTCAAACCGTTGTAAATGTCAGTGTCTTTAAGTTCACCAGTAGCAGCAGCAATTACAGGTTGCTGCGGTACAGGAATTTGAATTGAAATTTTTTGTTTCATTTTGATTTTCCTTTCTTATATATTATTTTATTTTTAATAATTAAATAGATGCAGAATTTTGCTAGTAACTGCATCTATTGCGTCTTAGGTCTTATCTTTTGATTTTGGATTTTGTATTTTATGGTGCATATTGGCTGGCTGATGTTTAATTGGAATTAAATTTCCACCAATTTAAATTAAACAAATAACCACTTCCACCAGTAAACTTTAGATATAAATCATGTACTCCTGTGGCACCACTTACATTACAAGATTTAGTAACCCAAGACTGCCAATTTCCAGTACCTTGAATAGCACAAGTTCCTATTAATGTTCCTGTGGGGCTATCAAGACGAAGCTCAATATTTCCACCATTAGTTGCTGAGGCTACACTTGCATCAAAGGATGCTGCGCCAGAACCAAAATTAACCCCCTTTACCTTTATCCAGTCCCCATTTTCAATATAACCTACATTCATTCCACCTTCACTGCAGTTTTCTGTTTCAACGCCTGATTCCCAGCAAATTGTTTCCGCTTCGGTTTTGACATACGGATTTAGATTACCGATTCCAGGAGCACCCGTTGTGGTCATATTTATCGTCGGGAATGTACCATCGGTATTATATGCAAATTTCTCCACACATACTGAACGGGTAAAGCCGCCTCCTTCAGGTAAAGCACCATTATGATAGAAGAAGTAGGAATTCCCTTTGAAATCGATTACTCCTGGATGATTTGTGAAGCTGCCACCTTGAGTAGACATGATTACACCTCTATAGGTCCATGGACCGGTAGGATTGGTGCTTGTGGAATAACAAATATATTCAGGTATACCACCAGCTGCATATACCATGTAATATATTCCATTACGCTTATAAAACCACGGACCTTCCTCATATAAAGTCGCCTTCTTAGAATCTCCGATGCGTTCCCCAAACCCAGCTATAGTCAGGGGTACCTGTACAATTTTCCCTGAGTAAGAAATCATATCTTGATTTAATTTTACATAATAGAGGTTGGGGTTTCCCCAATATAGATAGGCCTGTCCGTCATCGTCGATAAATACTGTGGGGTCGATATCACCCGCACCAGTAGAAACCAGCGGATGACCGAGAGCATCTTTAAATGGTCCAGTGGGGCTATCAGAAACAGCAACGCCTATTGCCATTCCGCCAGTTTTTGGGGTCATAGGAACATAGTAATAAAACTTACCATTTCTAGGAATACATTGTCCAGCCCATGCATCACCTTTTGCCCAACTAAATGCAGTGTAGGCTAGTGGTGAACCACAATCTGTCCAGTTTACCATGTCCGCTGAGGAATAGCATCGCCATTCATTCATGGTGTAGTATGTTGAGCCATCTTCGTCATGTCCAGTATATACATAGCAAGTACCATTATATACCATAGGGGCAGGATCAGCAGTGTAAATAGTTTGCACAATTGGGTTGTCCGCATGACACACTGTTGAAAAAGCTAGAGCAAAAATAAACGAAAAACACAGCATCTTATATACTTTAAACATAGTTTTACCTCCAATTCTACATAATTTTTTGTCTACACCTAGATTTTCATTATTCAATAGATACAGCTACTTTAGATAGTAACTGTATCTATTGCTAGTTATTTTTGAATAATAGATTAACTTAACTTATTTCATAATAATCTACATGTTTACGATTACTTAGGAAACTACGCTTGGTCAAATTACTACTCCAGTTCTCATTGGGAGCAATCCGTACCCGTAAAAGACTAAGGCCCATGTCCGTAAAGAGCGTATTCATCTTGGCATCACTAAGAGCTCCGCACCACACGCTAGCTGCCCCGAAACCTCTGATAACTTGTTGGGTAGACGTTAAATTTATATTGACATCTGTTCCCATCAGATTTCCTCCTCAATTTTTGATACTCTTTTAAATCGATATATCCAAAGAACTCTTCTATTTCCCTTAATTGTGTGTTTCCCGTATATCGGTTTCAGTCCTACCATTTTTCATTTATAGAATTCTCAAATATTTTTATATAAAAGAAACATTATTTATCTATAATTGTGGATGACGCCCAAATCCCAAGGAGTTTTCACATAATCACCATAATTACCATTGACTACGCCTTGGATAAGGAAATCCACGCGATTAATATTACTGATCTCTAGCTTTTGATTCGTTCCGGCGCGAAGCAATTCGCCGTGGGAAACATTATCTGTCCAGTGATCCGCATTAAATTTCAAATTGTGCTGAGAGGCCCATTTATCGGCGACTTGATCAAATGCGCCAGACACCCCGCTCTCTCTAAAGAAACATCTGGCATCAACATTCCAAGTTGGCGACGAATTCGCCGTCAAATTAGACGTTGTACTCGTACCCATAAACAATTCCCCCTTAAAATAATTCTCAATATCCCGATGTACTGGTGATTTCCATTTACAACAACCTGTATATCCGCTCTAATTATATACATTCATTTGGGAGGAAAAAAAACAACCATTTATTGTAATTTTTTTTATTTTAATCCAAGGGATATCGTTGGCATTGATATGCTTCCATTATAGTAGACGCTTAAAATAACAAAACGGTGAAGTTAGTCGATTTTAAGAACTATACAAACAAGTGTGATTTTAATTGTCATGTTTAATATTGGTTAATAAAAAAGTTCTTGCTAAATTACATAGTAATGTAACTTAACAAGAACTTTTTTAAAGGCTCAACTAGCTGCTAGTTGAGCCTTTTTGTACGAAGTATTTCCAATTGAATTTTAAGGTATCCAATTCCCTGCTCTAGTGGCTCCTCGTCTACTCTCGCATAGGTAATATCACTATACGCTTCGAATGAAAAAAAATTCCTTTCATGCAAGAATTTTCATATTCCGATTTTTACCTGTCAGGAAGCTTTTTATTCTTTCTACACAAAATTTTATGGAGTTTTACGCAGAACGGAATTGGAGCAAGAAAATGTCTTCATGATGCGATTACTAACTAGCTCGTAAACTCTTCATATAGTGCTATTTCAAGCCACCTCTTTTATGTGGGCTTGACTAATTCATCATTGCTGCTGCAGCACCAAGAAGAACTCTTATATCTGTTTCACCTTTATAGAAAGTCGGAATAACCTTAGTATCATGTAGGTCGTAGAATGTATAAACAGCCTCTTGAGCGGTGCGAACAGACATCTCCATAGTGAAGGATACGACATCAGGTAATTCTACATATTGTCCTATGAATGCTAAATTGGTTGAGCATTTTGGAATAACTAATGGACGATCTGTTTTATTACGAGTCATAAAGTGCGCTGTAATATATGGCATTATGCAAGGTAAGCATATCGTTGTTTTGATAAATTCATCAACTTCATCAATCCATCCAAGTTGATAGCAAAGTTCTTTGAATATTTCTTCTCCTGTACATTCAAGCATTGGTTTTTTAATATAGTCTCCTAGCTTTTCAGGGTGAAGTGCATATCCCCAAAATACTTCAACACCTTCTGGTTGGTTGATAAAGTGAGGTTGTTTTGGAACTACTATACTCATAAACCATCCTGAATCTTTAAATGTCATTAAGGCCCCTGTTCCAGGTTTATTACTTGAGTAATCAACATATCTCTTTAAGAATTCTTTATCTTTTAAAGTTACTGTAAATGATTGCCACACGGATTCAGAAATGTTATTACAGAACGGAGTTGGGTTACCAAATTCAGGCGTTTCATTAGCCAGCTTTTCCCATAAAGCCCAACATCCGTTTCCCTCTTTTGTTGGAGCGGCAGCAGGCCGGTTCATAGAGCCAATCGTTGAATTTTCAGTCATAGTACCATTTGTAATAAAAACAAGATCATTATCATTGATCTGAATAACTTCTTCATTATTATTTCTAAGTATATGAATTGCTTTAGCAGTCATTTCTCCGTTTTTTTCTTTAAAATCAATGTCAACTACTTTAGTGCTGTTTTGGAATTTAACACCTAACTTTTCAAGATGCTTTTGCATTGGTAATATAATTGAATCATATTGATTATAAGGAGTCCTATGGACACCAGCTAGCGTATTTAAACGGGGCATTTCATTTATAAATGCATGCGCATATCTTTTAAATTCAAAAGCACTATGCCAAGGTTGAAAGGCAAATGTTGTTGCCCACATATACCAGAAATTAGTTTCGAAGAAATGAGGTGAGAATAATTGATCAATTCTAACTGGGGCAAGCTCATCTTCATCAGCAAGCATTAGTTTTACCATAGCAACTCTATCATCATTATTGAAGCCTAGTGAACTAACATCCAAAATATTATGGTCTTTCCCAATTAACCGTGCATGTGAACATGTTTTTGTTTCATTACTAAATTTATATATTTCATCTCTAACTGTTGTTTGAGGATCAGTCAAAGAAGGTACTGAATTTAACATATCTAAGATAGCAGTATAATGTTCATAATTAATCATTCTACCGCCTCTTATCATATATCCATTTTCAGCATCTCCAGATCCATCACAACTACCACCATCAATATTAAGTTGCTCAAAAATTGTTATATCTTTACCTTTTACTCTAGCATCTCTAGTTAAAAATAAAGCTCCTGACATGGAAGCAAGTCCAGCACCTATAAAATATACTTTAGTTTTTTCATTTACTTTATACTTTTCACTCATTTTAAAAGCCTCCTTAAATATACTATTCAAATTTCTATGCAGTACGCATAATGTAAGCTAATGCATAGTATGGCGGCATATTGTCGTTGCTTCTCCGCCAGCGGTCCCATTATCTCGATCCAAATTTCACAGAAACTCCATTCATATTAATAGTAATACTGTTTGTAGCATCAAAAGCTATTCCATTCATTCTCTGTTCCTAAGTTTGTTACATTAGCAGCACATTAGGCTGATGCATCCGCACTAAGTACATCCACTTGAAGCTAGTAAATTTGAATTGTAATCCATGTAAATTCCTCCATAAAATTAATATATATTTTGGAATGCTAATATAACCGAAGACTTTTTATTCAATAATTGTCTTGTATATCAGCCTTCACTTATATACATTCTTTTAAATTGGATTTTTAAACGATAAAGCAAAAAAATTCTTTCTTATTTTATACTTTTATTTAGAGGCATCAAAACCTGCTATGGAAAATCAACGCTTTCCTTAACAGGCTTTAGAATCTGAATATTTCTATAATTACGAAAAATTGCAGGCGAAATTAAACAGCCTCAGTCCGATGAATTTCGAACTAAGGCTGTTTAAAATACTTTATTTTTTGATACTGTGGTACACTGGTGACTTGAGGAGATGCTGAGAATTTCACAGTAAAAATTTCTGGATAGTCTCACATTCTAAATTCAATCACCTATTGGGGAGTTATACTTTAGCTAATTGGAAACAATATATATACAAATTTTTCTTCTACTATGAGGAGTGATGAGCTTGAGTTTCTCGATCCCCTTAATCTTAAAAACAATATCCACTATAATTTATGGTGCACTTATTTTGCGCATTGCAGGGCGTAAATCGCTATCGCAAATGACGATTCCCCAAACCGTTGTCATGCTTGCAGTTGGCACCGTCTTGATAGAACCATTAGTAGGAAATCAACTGATCGATACATTTATTATCGTTGCTGTTGCAGTATTCACTCTTATTATGATTGAATTTGCAGAGATCAAAATTCCTTATTTTAAAAAATTATTCACCGGAGAACCTGTAATTATTATTAAAGATGGAGAAATCAACCGAGAAAGCTTAAAACGCGTTCGAATGACGATTCAGCAAGTTGAAATGGAGCTTCGTCAGGCAAGCATTGGCAATGCCTCAGAAGTAAAATGGGCTACGCTTGAGCCTAATGGTCAGTTTGGTTATATATTAAAAGATGAATTTCAACACATATCCAAAAAAGAATATCAGCACTTACTAAGCCGATTATCAATCATTGAGAAAAGATTAAATATCGATCATCCGATAGCAAATTCTTCTATTCTAAACGATAATAATCGTACCATCACAAGCGAAAATATTTTCGAAAAGATTTCAAATAAACCTAATTGAGTTTAGCACTTACCCACGCAGCACTAAATAGATGCCATTACTTAGTAACACGACATCACCTTTAACAGCTTTAGAAATTTCCACAGTCAATTTTTCTTGTTCCTTTTCATCTTGGGCTTCAATGATGAGCTCTGTCCCTCCCGCAACCTTATGAGAAGCTAAAACAATGGCTGCTATGATTGTTGATGTTTGCACCTGCGCATACTCATTCCCCACTATCTATCCTACCTTTCCTTAGCTTTTGTTTTTAGGACTGCATGACTTTTTTTCACAGATTCCAATAATGGAGTATTCTTAACAACATGAATTAATTTTTCTATATCTCTAACGATCGGAACAAAAAGAATGATGATTTGGTCTGTTTGATAATCCTTCCTTGTAAAATTATAACGTTTCGCTCCTAATGAACGAGTGGCTTCAAATAGTATCGCTTTTCGCTGACCAAAATTATGAAGAGCTATCGCATCATGTTTCTCATTTGGCTCTATAATAATGGCCACCCCTTCTTCGAGTATTATTTTTTGAGCACTTTTCGTCCCGACTAAATTTGTAACGAAAATGCCCTCAACTAATACTTCGGAACCTTCTACTGTTATTTCTGCAAGCCGCACCTGCGCAATATCTCCAACTGTTTTTCCATTTGAAAAATCACTGATAATTCGATACATTATGAACCCAACGCAAACACCCACAGCTGCCTGTACAATCATCCCTAAATGAAAAACTACTGCAATCTCCATAGAAACTGCTGAAATAAATGATACTACTAGAGCAAAATAATTTCTTGCCTCAAATGTCTTAGCAATCCCATCTATATATGCATCACCTCTCGGCGTGTATTCCGTCGCTTCTAATCCTTTTAAGCTCTCACGTTCTGTTCTTCTAACATCCCGAAAGTGCTGGACTGCTAAAGCGAGAAATGTTACTGCAGTATAATTATTTGATTTAATTGCGGGAATTGCGGCAGCGCCTATCGAAGCCGCAATAAAAGCCAGAACAATATGAATCAAATATCCGTTTGGATAGGATGGATATTGCTTATAATCCACCTTTAAAACAAGAATCCGCGCCATAGTCCCCATACTAATCGCCACAACAATTAACAATAGATCTTCTGGCGAAATTAAAGTTGCTGCCCGCCCATCCATTTTTGTCACCTCTATTTAATAGATATCGTATTTAACTAAACTCTATTCTTTTCGACTTTTAAGCGCATAATCTTGAATATAAGGTTCCGCATATTAGAGGCACGGTCTTGTAAAGGTAGGTATAAACATTCCTCCTAATTAAATCTTGAATATAGTATTAGCAAAATTCAATTGTCTATGAACGGTAATTCAATTACAGCTAATGCCTCACAATTCGGACACCATACCCTGACAACTAGATCTTTTTTAGTAAAATGCACAAAAAAGGGGCAACCTGTCCGATGACTGTTTTGCCCCTTAAAATTTATTTGCTCTTTTTATGCCACTTGAAGTTCACACAAAATTATCTGTCTTACCCATTTTTCAAAATATTTAAAATAACTTCTTTATTATCAGCAGATTTTATTTGTGCAATAAGATCCGAATTATTTACAATCCTATATATCCGCTGAAACTCATTCTTTGATTTTTCATTCAAAGCTAACATAAATATTAAAGAAATCAATTTTCCCTCAACCCATTCAATTGGGTTTTTCAAGACCAAAATTCCGACTGCTGGTTTGATAATATCTTCTCCATATCCATGCGGTATTGCCAAACAATCATTAATTAGGGTTGTCCCTAATTTTTCTCTCGTCATTACGCCTTTGATAAAATAATTGGTTACATATTTTTTATTAACAAGTCTATCTGCTAATAAAGTTAATGCCTCATTTTTACTCTTTACTTCTTTATTGATTTCTATGAGATCCGTATTAAAAATCTCATAGAAACCATTAGCAATATATTGCTGCCTTTCTTCATATTGCTTACGAACTACCTTAACTAGATTTTCAGATCCATTTCTTATCACATCTACTGCTGAAATGAAAGGAATATCATGATATCTTTCATCAATTGAACCAATGATAGCCAAAACATTCATTTTTTTTATAATTCCATCAATTTGCTCTGTCATCTTCACTGCATCAATTGCTCCTATTGTTATAATATTTATATTTTTATCTATTTGAAGAATTTCTTTTCTTATTATATCAGCAACATAATTGGCAGTGCCTTGACCAGTTAAACAAAAACAAATTACGGCATATCCTTTTACTGTACTACTATTACTTTCTTCAAACTGAGATGTTTTTAAACTTTTTTCTTTTATCAAAGAATCAGCAACCATATCAAGATCATTTTCTGGCAACAAAACTTTTCTAATCGCATCAATAACCATTAATGTATCCGTCCTAGTAACCGTTCTTGTAGCTATTCCTGTCTGTAATGTAATTTGATTTCCAAATGTATCTAAGGATCCCATATCAACCAATAATAAAACACCTTTTCCTTGATCAACTTTAGCTACAACTTCCATCGTTCTTACAAGCGCATCTTCTGTTTTTTCATCAAGTGACATTTCAACAGCTTGCACTAAGTCAACACCTAAAAATCGATTAGCCACGCTAACCATTCCTTGAGCAACGTGTCCATGAGATACAACGACTATGCCAATCGTTGTTTGTGAACGCACATCTTTATTGGTACTAGCTTTCAGATACATTGCAATAAATCCAATTTCTTCTTCTGGTAAATCAATACCCATATACTTCTTTGTCAGTGATGCCATTTCTATAGCTAATTCATATTCCTGCGTGCAATACTGCTTTACATTATTGAGACAAAGAGTTGAAGTGTACTTACCACTTTTTATTCTATTAATTGAAGCATTTAAGTGGGTTGCCAGACAATAAAACAATGTATTATCAAAATCTCCTAGTTTTACTTTCACTATGTTAAGCATCTTTTCTACTAGTAAAATAACCTCGGGACGGACTATTGCCTTAAAATCCTGTGTGATTAAATTATATTTATTTTCTCCAATCTGGTTGATTATTTTTTTTACTTTAGTTTCTAAAGCATCCATAATAATACGATTGATTATTTCATCAGACAGACCTTCCTTTTGTAATTGTTGGTATTCTTCCTCAATATTTTTATAAATTTCATTAGAAAATGTATAAATGCTCTTTTTTATTTTTTCAGGAATTATAGCCCCAGGTAAAAAAACTAAATCATCTGAAATAATTTTTTCAACCTTTTCTCTATCCCAAACTATATTATATAAATTTTTTGAAATATGAATAGGTAATGTTGGAACATCAATAATGATAGAATCGTCTTCAACGCACCTAGCTACATATTCTAAAAAACCTTTTGCACAGGACAATTGAATATCTGAACGCAACTGCCCTATATTACCTACACAATTATAACTCAATAAAATACGTAAAGCATGCGTAGTCACTATAATTTTTTTATTAAGCACATTTGTTTCTTGAAAAAAAAACTTCCTAATCATATCTAATCTTTCTTCTAAAGTTCGCACAGCCAATAATGGAAGCTCTATTACCATTGGTATTCTTCTTCTGAAAGTAAGCAAAAGACTTTTTTCTATGTCTTCAGAGGTTGCAGCAATAATCATAACTTTAGCCTTATGAACTGTATTTGTTTCTCCTAATCGCCTATAATGACCCTTATCAATAAGTTGAAACAACATTTCTTGACCATTTGAAGTCAAACGATGGACTTCATCAAGAAATAAAATGCCTCCATCAGCCTTTGTCACCAAACCATCTTGATCGCTTTCAGCTCCAGTAAATGCACCTTTACGATATCCAAAAAGCTGCGCTAGAAGCAATTGTGGATTTTCAGCATAATCAGCACAATTAAAAGTGATAAAAGGATAGTTATCTGAGCTTAATTCTTGGTAAGTTAAAGAAAATTTATACATTGCTTCGGCTAATTCTGTTTTTCCAACTCCTGGCGCACCAATAATTAAAGTATGTAACCCATTGGGTGGATAAAGAATCGCAGCTTTAGCCTGTTCAATTTTTGTTCGTAAACTTTTATTACAACCAATCATTGAGGCAAACGCATCTATTGTTTGAATATCCTTATGTACATCATTATTAGACTTATCTTCTAAGTCTGACTTTTTATATTTAGCAAGGTTTAAAGTATTAGAAACACTATTTACTATAGATGCTATAGTATTTCTAGATATATGAAAACCTGCTTTATTTAATTCCACTGTTAAACGCCGTTCAGAAATATCCGAATTTGCATTGATAATTTTTTTTATTTCTTCACGCAGTATATTTTCTCTTCTTTCCTGTGCATCAGGGATTCCTAAAGTATTTCTAATTTTGCTTACTTTGCTTCGACTACTATATAACTTGTTAGAAATTTCTTGGTCAGTCAGTGGATTTTTTTTATCTTCCTCACTTATAATTTGGGCTATTTTTTTTTCCATGACCTATTCCCCCTAATTATTACTTATGGTCAAATTTAATATGAATACCTTGCTTGAATTGCATTCCATTTTTAATGACCGAAAAAGAGGTTATTCTGATAACAGCATACTGCTATTATTTAACGGTTTTAACTAAAAATTTTATATCTATACTATGTAAAAAGCCATAAAACCTTCTTAATATTTTTCATTCAAATAATTATCTATTTTTAAATTTTATTATAAATTCAAAATTTTCTATCTTTTTACTTGATATTTAAATACAACCTATTTATTACTTATCAATCCTGTTGTCTAAGTACTTTTATAATATATATAATAGCATTACATACAATAAAATTCGACATAATTTTACACATATAAACATTTATTAATATTAGCATAGACAAGGAGAGCCTGAGAATATGACCCAGGCTCTCCTTGTCTATTTTTATAATTTTATTTGGCCTTAAGATCAAAGATTTTCTTTTCTCCGTAAACGCCCCAAGCATCAATAGCGGATTTAAGTTCTTTATTTTTACTATCTTGGCAAGCATCTTTTAAAGATTGCCCTTTCATTACCGCATCAATACCTTGCCTAAATGCCTTACCACCAGCAGTAGTTCCTTGAGGATGTCCTACTACCGCACCACCAGCAGCTATAATAACATCCTTGCCAAATTTGTTTATAAGCTCTTCAATATGACCTTGCGTTGTCCCGCCACCAGGCATTGGCATCATTGGTTTAACATGCTGCCATGGAGTCAAACAAGCAAATCCTGCTTGAATAAATGTATCCATTGTAAGTGGGAATTTTCCATAAGGACTTAAGACAATCCCCATATCAAGACCGGCAAGACGAGGTAATTTCGCACAAACCAAACTAGCAGACATTCCAGACCATGGTGATTCATATAATGCCCCTTGCATATCACAATGAGACAGAATAGGTACATTAATATCAGGATCTTCTGCAAGCATTCTACAAGCATCCATTCCAATCGGCCAAGCATTGACCATTAAAGCATTTGCGCCAGCATCAATTGCGCGAAGAGCATTTTCTCTTAACTTTTCTGTTCTATCTGTAATATTAAAAGTATAAAGCGTTTTTTCACCTTTTTCTGCATCAGCAGATTTCAAAGCTGCCATGACAGCTTTAACTCTATCTACCAAAGGACAATGATCTGGGCTCGCAGTTAATTCATCATCTTTTATGATATCCACGCCGCCAAGTGCTATTTTATGGGCAAGTTCAGCCGTTTGTTTAGGATTTAAACCAATGCATGGTTTTATCATAGTATTTACTAAAGGTCTGTCATAAACACCTAACAGTTTTCGTATTCCTTCTACCCCAAACTTAGCGCCCTTGAATTCCTTCAAAAATTTACGAGGGAATTCAAGATCTAACAGTTTTAATTTTCCCATACTCGAAATGTTTCCAATTACCGCTGTAAACATCATAGCAAATTGAGCGCCAAAATTATATGCTGGGAATGCCAATCGTAAAATAAAGTGTCTTTCCGTAAGATCTGCAGGATATGAGTCAGAATATGCAGGAACTTCATAAATTCCAACTACACGTCCAAGATGTTTTTCTCTTACCTCATGAGTTTCGCCAGGTACTGAAATCCATGTACCTGTGGTTTGTTCAACAGCTAATGCTGCAGCATATTTAACAGCTTCCATTGATTTGGCATTTGCCACATAGTAAGTTGCAATTACATATTTGTCTTCTTCTATACCATCAGAAAATTGCATAAATAAAGGATCAATATACATTGTGAATACCCCCTTTTATATTTTGAAACAATAGTTAATTTTTTGACGGGCCCATCACGAAACTAACTACTATCCCTTACCTAATTTAACACTGCTTTTCCTAAAGCATAATCAATAATCAATATATCAGTTAAGCCACCTGCCAAAACTCCTTTTAGAGCATGGACTTTGGAATCTCCAGAAGCAACCATGATTTTTGTTCTGATTTTTTTTAATAAGTCTAATTCAATTCCAATGGTACGATTTCTAAAGGAAGTATTGCATTCATTGCCTTGGCTATCAATAAATCTAAGACTTATATCACCTACTGCACCTCTCTGTTTCAATTCACGAATTTCACTATCAAGAAGATATCCTCCTTGTTTATAAAGTAATGAATCTACATTTGGGAAAAAAGCACCTACACTTGTCAAAGATATACTTATGTGTTTAAATATTTCAAATATTTTATTGACATATTTCTCGTTTTTTACAGAAGCCACTATTTTTTCATTACTCATTAACCCTTCAGCTAAAAGTGAATAATTCTGACCACCAAAAGCCATAGATATCCGCGATCCTAATGCCAGCACATCTAAATCTGGATGACACCCTGAAATACTTCCATGCATTGTAACAAAACTGGCATTGACCTTTTGACAAGGATTTAAGTAATGAATTAAATCATACATTGTTTTTCCCCAACTAAGTCCTAAAACATCATTCTCAGTAATAATTCGCTGAACATATCGTGCGCCTTCAAGTGCTACAAGTTTTCTTGCATTAGCTTTGTTTTCTAAATGGTTCCCAAATTCTTTAATCGGCGGTACGACTATTACATCCCTTAAATTAAACTTATTTTTGATTTGATCTTCTGTTTCGAGGCAATCCATATATGGATTTCGAATTACAAATTCTACAATTCCATCTTGCTTAGCTTTTCTAATTAAACGAGATACTGTTGATATAGATATATTCAATATATCAGCAATTTCATTTTGTGGTTTATCTTGAAAATAATAAAGATATGCGGCTTTAAATACTAGAAACGTAGATTGATCGTATACCGACGACTGCACTTGTCAACCGCTCCTCTTATTGAAGGTTCCTTCAATTTTTATTTTACATTAAAAGAAAATAACATCAATATAGAAAATATTTTCAATAGCGAAATTATATTTGAAGATATGTTATACATATTGTTTTAATCAGAATATTGCTTTGGACTTCAAAAGTTCGACAATATCATACCCATTATTTTTTATCTGCCCAAGTGAAATATTGGGTTTAAGTTTCCCATGAAAATCACTGCCTGCAGTAGCAATCATGTCTGTATCTCGACAAAAACGTTGGTAATGCTTTTTTTGATTTTCGTTATGCCAATTTGTAAACACTTCAATTCCAGCAAGCCCTTCCTTTATTAAGCCATTAATTAACTCATCCTCACCTTCTTGTAAGCTAGCTCCAGGATGTGCCAAAATAGGAACACCACCACATTGCAATATTAGCTTAATAACCTCTTCTGCCTTCGGAAAATATTGTACAGCATTATATGGTCGTCCATAAATCAACCACTCCTGACAAAAAGTAAGTATGCCGTTTTCCTCTTGCCTATATTTGGCTATAAGTTGATTGCTATTATTTCTTGAATCTAAAAATATAGCTTTTCCGAAAGAAATTGGCAACGGAATTGAACTATTCTCTAAAACCTTTTCCTTTTCCAAATAAAAACCAGCTTCACGCAATTTGGCTATTTGCGCATCAACATTATTTGCTCTTGCTGTCTCTCCTTTTTTACATAAGCTAATAAGATCGCTATTATGATAATCAATATAATATCCCAAAATATGAAGCCACCTATTTTTGTATATCGAAGAAAATTCACAACCGGGTATAATTTCTACGTTATATTCTTTTCCAAAATAAATAGCCTCACCAACACTGTCAATAGTATCATGATCTGTTATAGCGATTGCTTGAAGTTGATATTCATGTGCAAGTTTAACTATCTTTAAAGGTGAAAATTCACCGTCACTACTCGCTATAGTATGCACGTGTAAATCAACTGCCATCTTCCATTCCCCCTTCATTATCGGTAAAAATTCACCATGAAGTTAAGATTTCAGTCCCAAGGCTTTAAAACCACTTTAACACCCAGTCCATTTTTAATAATATCTATTCCCTTTGCAATGTCCTTGAGTGGCAATATATCCGTAACAAACTGACCGGCTGGTACCTTTCCTTCTGAAATTAGATGAAAGGCTTCAATAAATTCCTTCGGATCATACGCAAATGCACCAAAAATAGCAATTTCATCATAATGAATTTTATTACTATTGAGTTTAATATAACAATTGTTGATTGGTAATCCACCAAAGAAACACACTCTACCTCTTTTTCTCACTACATTAATGGCCTGTTCCTGAACAACTCCAACTGGACAAGCAACAATAGCAACATCCGCTCCTAAGTTTCCGGTTTCACTCAATATAACTTCATTAATATCCTTCTGTGATGAATTTACAAAAACATCAATACTTTTAAATTTTCTTACAATATTCAATCTAGTTTCATTAATTTCTGACATAATTACTTTCTTTGCCCCACGTGCTTTGGCAATCGCCGCATGCAAGCAACCAATAGGTCCCGCCCCAAAAATTACAACTGTATCGCCCTTTGTTACGTTCATGTTTTTTTGCGCACAAATTACAGACGCTGTGGTTTCTGCCAATGGAACATATTCAAGCGGCAAATCGCTAGTTATTTTAATTACACAATTATTGACCAAAGCCACTTTTGGGATTGCCACATATTGAGCATATCCACCAGGTATAGTCGTTCCCAAAAACTCAAGAGTTTTACAATGGTTTCCATAGCCCATTTTACAATATTCACAATGACCACAAGGAATAATCGGATTGATCGCGACTTTATCCCCTACTGAAAAACCAGAAACTTCCTTTCCTATTTCTTCTATTACCCCAGCAACTTCATGGCCTATTACCTGTGGAGGAGTAACTTTCCCATGTCCAACATCAAAAGTTCGAATATCAGATCCACATAGCCCCACCGCTATAACCTTTACTAAAATTCCTCCCGTAGGACATATTGGAATTGGAATTTCTTGCATTTCAAAATCTTTAGGTCCTTTAAATACTATTGCTTCCATAATTTTTATTCCTCTTTTCTAAAATTAGTAAGGTGTATCCATTTATTATCAATACGACGAGGATACACCTCTGTCTTCTCATATAAATTTTCACATATTAATGTCCAAAAAATATTGATAATGGTTTCCAAATGAGCCATGGAACTTGTAATGTTCCTCCATATAAACTACTAATTGTTGCCGTTCCTTCAGGAAACTCAAACCCAACAGCATGTCCCATTATTGTATGAACTGGTCCAAAATCTGTTGCAATCAATAAACATAACGGAACAATTAGCAGGCTAATAATTATAGACCTAAATATATTCCCATTCGTTACCGCAACAGGAAAGCTTAAAATAAATGTTAACATGACAAGATCTGTAAAAGGGAGAAAACGATTTCCCGGAACTATCAGCGACAATAATACTGCAACTGGAATCATTATGATAGCAGTCGACATAACCGCTGGATTTCCTATTACAATAGCCGTATCTAAGCCGATATAGAACTCTCTTTTCGGAAATCTTTTTTTCAAAAATTCTCTTGCCCCTTCAGATAATGGAATTAATCCTTCCATTAAAATTGCTACCATTCTTGGTAAAATGACCATTACTGCCCCCAAAGTAACACCAGTAGTCAAAATTTTACCCGCCTCATATTTAGCCAATATCGCTAATATAGATCCAAGAACTAAGCCTATAAACAATGGTTCTCCAAATATTCCGAATTTTTCTTGTACCTTTTTTTGATCAATATATACACTATTTATCCCAGGAACTTTATCCAAGATTTTATTAAAGACATAAGCAACAGGATACCACCCGACCGTCCCTACATGTGGTAATGAGATACCAGGCAACCCAAAATACTTTTCTACCATAGGTGCTGTTATATCTGCAAGTTTTAAAGTTATAAACTCACAAATTAACACTGCAGCGATGGTTAAATACCAATTTTGGTTTGTAGAATGATATACTATTGCGCCACAAAACAACATTTGCCAGTAATTCCATATATCAACATTTGCTGTTTTTGTTTGATTGATTGCCAACAAAAATACATTAAATAAAAGTATCAGTGGCATAATTACTGGTACAATTACCGATCCAAAACTGACAGCAGCTGATATAGGCCAACCAACATCAAGTATATCCAATTGAACACCAATATTTTTAACCATAGCTTGTGTTACTGGGCCTAATGTGTTAATTAACAAGCCAATAACCATATTTATTCCAACAAAACCAACACCGATAATAAGGCCAGCTCTAAATGCTTTGCTGAAGCCTTGCCCTAAAAGCAATCCCAATATAGTGATAATAATTGGCATCATAACAGCCGGACCTAATCCAAGAATAAATTGGATTATATCTAACATTTTATTTCACCCCCAAGGTTTGTTTTAATGCAGAAATAATTTGTTGTTCGATATTCTCCAAACCTACACCAGATAGAAAAGCAATTCCATTTATAATAGGTACATTTGTCTCAGCAGAAATTGGAGTAGTTGAAACAATTAAATCTGGAGAAAAAGTATTTAATTTAGACTTTACCTCGAGAGACTTACACTGCATAATATCATATGCAAAATCATTCTTCTTACAAATATTAGCCACTCCATTATTAACAACAGTAGACGTAGCTATTCCAGTTCCACATACACACATAATTTTTACTTTTCCCATGTTGTTAGCACCTCCCTATTTCTAACTTAATATAATTTTTTAGTTTTGCTCTTTATCCATTTTGTTCTATTTGATTTACCACATCAATAAACGTTTGTGCATCATTACTCTTAAGCATTTTTTCTATTAGTTCAGACGATTGAAACAATACTACTAAATCTTGAAGAAGCTGCAATTGTTTTTTTGGTTCTTTTAGTGCAAGCATAAATATCATTTTTACATCAAGTGTATCACTAGGATTAGCCATTGAATTAAACTGCACTGAATTTTTCATAGTAGCAATTGCAATACTTGGCTTCAATACATGTTTTACATCAGCATGCGGTATAGCAACACCAATGTCTTTAGTTTGTAATCCCGTTGGATATATGTTCTCTCTTTCAACAAGTGCCTGCAAGTAACTTGGTTTTACAGCCTCTTGTTCTACCAATAAGTTCGCCAGCTCTCTCATGACATCATATTTGCTTTTCTTATCCATATTAATCACTATTAACGCAGGGTTTAGTAACTTTACATTAAACATCCAATCCCTCCTTTCCTTATAAATCCAGTGCACTTCTAACCATTTATTAATGCATTTTCCATGCCAAGATTTGGTCAAATTCGTTTTTTTTGCTCATATCATTAACAACGAGTTACTAAATTTATTTGTGAATACTTCCATGCAATTTTGTAATAAAATAATTCGATTACGACATTCTCTTTTGGTCATTAAACTAACGCTCTCATAAAAGCTCAAAACTCCTGCCAAATTCATACAAAATTCAGCAGGAGCATACCCTTTACTATTTACAGCCTATATATTAATCTTGCCATAAAATTTTATCAATAATAGATGTTTCTGACCTGAAGCTTTGATAGAAAAAAGCTCAACTGGCAGGTATTGATATTAGCTGCTAGCTGAGCCTTTTTGTACGAAGTATTTCCAATGGAGTTTTAGAGAATCGAACTTCCTTGGCTTGATTCCCTGCTCTAATAGTTTCCTGTCTAATCTCGCATAGGTAAGATCTCTATACTCTTCGAATGAATTTAGTATTGTAAATCATCAGTACTGCTACTCTATAATTAAATCTTCCTTCATGAGTTTTAAACGAGAATTTCTATTATGTGACCTTTAACATTCATGATTTACGCGGTTTTTCGATCCTGTAATATCTTCTGTATGTCACGATTGATTTTATTTAATCTATTTCTAGAATTGAAAAATAATTATGTTGAGTTGATTTCAACCCAATAATTCGAATACCCTAAATTCCATAAAAAATCTTTTTTTAAATTATACAAAATAAAGCAAAAATGAAAGAATTACATGTTTAAAAAGTAGATAATTCTCTTTTTATCGGCCATTTTTTAAGATAAAAATCACTATCTACATTTTGTGATATCTAAATCATAGCAAATATTTTTAATAATCAACTCAATATAAGCACTTTTCAAATTTGACTCATTTAAATCAACACCAAAGATTTCTATAGACCGATTTCCTAACAAGACAGGAAATGACAAACAACTTAATAACTGTATAGTTCTCATCATCGCAGTATCATCGTTATCATCTGGCCGAATTTGCTGAATCGTTGTTTTAATTAGCTCTACGCCCTCTGCCTTTAAATATTCCTGAAAATTATTTCTGGTAGAATTCTCCTTATAAATGCTTTGATAAATCAAATTTTTGATTTGATCAGGATATTTAGCCAAACTTTTAGAGTACTTATCAATAAAAATTTTTAAGCGAAGTTCAGGAGTTTCTTTATTACTCTTTAAACATTCAAAGATATTTTTTGCCTGAACCATTAAATATTCAAGGGCTTCATTAATAACATTATCTTTAGAACCGAAGTGATAGTTAATCGCTGCGACATTTACACCAGCAACCGTAGCTATTTTTCGGATTGTAACGTTTTGAAAACCTTCGTCAGAAATAATATTCAAGGTAGATTCTAAAATTTTATCTTTCGTGGTGAAATTAGCTGTAGTTTCTTTCATTATATTTTACTCCTGTATTAAATATAGTTTAAAACATTGATTTAATAGTATTCTATGAGCAAAGAATAACTTTGTCAAATAATTTTCATGTTTATTTTGTTGACTTAATAGGTACCTCAAATGTATAATTAAATCACAATTTAAAACGTTGTTTTAAATTGTGATTTAATTATACGGAGGGGTTTTTATGTCGCATGAGTATTTTTTATGGATTACCACATTGGCATACGGTATACACATTATTGAAGAAATGTTGTTTGATTGGAGAGGTTGGGCAAGAGGTTTTCTAAAAATACCCGCGGAATGGAATGAATTTTATGTTTTTAACGCTTTTGTAATTTTATATGGATGTATTTCTGCAATAATTGGTTGGAAATACCCGATCATTTCGCTCTCATATCCTGCGTTCATGTTAGTAAATGCAATTTTCTTTCACCTGTTACCCGTCATAGTTAGCAAACGCTTCTCACCAGGATTGTTTACAGGTATAGTACTTTTTTTACCGATCGCCGGTTTGACATACTATGGTGCTTGGCTTGATAACGTTATTTCCACCCAATCAATTGTATTTTCAACTTTAATTGGCACTTCTCTTATGCTATATCCGATTATATTACAGAAACTTAAAACAAAACCATTTTTTCAGCAATAATTGATAAAAATAAATTAAAACTCCTTGATGTTTACGTTTGAAAGAGGCTGTCGCATTAAGCGTTTTTCAACGCTAGCGATAGCCTCTTCTTATTTTGGAAATCATATTCTTATTTAAAATTTAAGTGCTTATTAGGAAAGGAATTGAAACTATGTTAAACAAATTATTTAATTATTTAAGAAAGCCAAAATTATATGAAGAAAGCAGTAAAGAATTTTGGAATGATGAATATATATCGAAAAAGCTTCTGGCGGCACATTTAGATTCGAATTTTGAAGGAGCTAGCAGGAAGCATGACTTTATCAATCGTTCTGTAGATTGGATTAGCCAAGTAACACCAATCGCAAGTCATAAAAAAGTTTTAGATTTAGGTTGTGGACCGGGACTTTATACACGGAGATTAGCCGAAAAAGGATATTTAGCAACAGGTATAGATTTTTCAAAACGATCAATAGAGTATGCAAGGCAAAAAGCTCAAGAAAAACATCTTAGTATAGAATATATTTATAAAAATTATCTTGAAATAGATTATGAGAATGAATTTGATTTAGTTATTTTAATATATTGCGATTTTGCAGTACTTTCTTATAACCAGAGAGAATTATTGCTAAAGAAAATATATGGTGCTATGAAATATGCTGGTAAATTTATATTTGATGTATTTACTCCTAAAAGTTATGAGGGGAAATCTGAATCTAACGTATGGTCTCTAAGCGATGCAGGTGGATTTTGGCAAGATGAGACTTATCTTAGTATGCAGTCTTATTATATTTATGAAGACAAAGTAACGCTAGATCAGTATGTAATCGTTGATAAAGATGAGAATATAAATGTTTATAGAATGTGGAATCAATGTTATACAGAGGATATAATTATACATGAATTAAAAAACGCAGGTTTTGAAAAAATTCAAATATATTCAGATGTAACAGGAAAGCTATATAATGAAGAATCTAAGACCATGTGTATTGTAGTTGAGAAATGACTAGCAGCTATGATCAATATGATATAATTACTGTTAGTTAAACTTAGAATAAAAATGTAAAGTATATTAAAATGTAAAATTAGGAGAGATATAAATGAAAACAATATTTCCTGAACCAATATTAAATCTTCCTCAAGCAGATACTCCTATTAACGGGATGAATGCTTATCTATCACAAAGTAACAATCATCAAATTCTATTTATGGAATTTGATGAAGATGTTGATTTGCCTGAGCATGCGCATGAAAGTCAATATGGAATTGTTCTTGAGGGTAAAATTGAGTTAATAATAGATGGTATTAAAAATACATATCAAAAAGGTGATAGATACTTTATACCTAATGGTATAAAACATTCAGGGAAAATATATGCCGGATATGCAGACATTACATTTTTTAATGAGAAAGATAGGTATAATACAAAATAATATTTTTACTTAGCTAGCAACTTTTAAACCCAAAAAGCGCATAAGCATGAATATTACACAGATTTCTAGATAGCCTTCTCAATTTCATCCAATGCCACAAAAGCGACAATGCAATGCCTCACAAATTCGGGCACCATTCCTAAGCTTTAACCCTATTTTAAAAACTTGGCTTTAAAAACAGAAAATGGACTGATAATTACGATTAATTCCGTAATTATCGGTCCATTTTATTTTTGAAGAAAGAAGTCCTCATATAAAGATGCTGTCTGCTGGTTTTATAGGGATGGTGTTAGCCATCCAAATGTCTAAAAGGATTAAATGCAGATGATATCCAAATGATCGGACTTAAAAAAGTATACCATCTAGATTCCCGAAAAGAATTATATCTTTTAAATGTTATTTTAGTATCTTTATCTGCTAAAAATTGTATTTCAGTTATGTATTCGTTCCTTTTAAATACTAAAGTTTTTGCTTTATCTTTCTCAATTTCATCTACAAATTTGAAGTTATTTTCCTCCATAACTTCAGAGCAAACATCCTCTGCTTTTTTTGCCTCAACCTGATATTCAAAAATCAATTTTTCTATTTTATCTACTTTATGATCATATTTATCAGCCATTACGCTTTTAAAATTATAAACTTTCCCGTAAGCTCTAAAATCTTCTTCGAGGCTTGCAACCTCCTGTTTTAATTCAATATTATCCTGCAATATCTTGTCTTTATTTATAATATAGTACACTGAAATACACATGTTCAAAATAGTACCTATAGACAAAATCAACGCTATAATATAAATAAATCCTTTAATTAAACTTTTTATAAAGTTTGAAGAAATAGCATCATTATTTGCTATTTCTTCATTCATAAATTGTTGATAAAGCACGCTTATCGAGCTTATAGACATTTCTAAAGCTTCATGAAGAACATGTCCTTTTGAACCTTGTTTCTCATCATTCGGTGGTGCTCCAATAACTGTATATAAAATAAAAAAATAATTTAATACAATGATTGGTGATAACAGCAATACTGCCAGTGAAAATAATATAAATTTTATTACCCTAACCAATAGATCCACTATCTTATAAAAAATATTCACTTCATACTCTTTTCCTTTCTAAAATAGCCCTTCGCCGCCATATTATATTGTTAGAAAAGAAGTGCCCCTTCCATTTTTAAACGTTGTAACTTTCCCCTGTCCCCCAAAATTTTCTCTTTTACTTTTTTGCATTCGCCAGTGGCTCTATATTTTCATATTCAAATTTCATATTTAAAACATTCTAAATTGATTATGATTTTCCTTTTATTTTTAACTCTTTTGGGTAAAATTAGAAATATAGTCCTATTATAATATATCTACTTTATAAGCCCCAAAAAAGACACCTCTTTATCTACGCAAAAAGCTCCGCATCAAGCTGCGGAGCTTTTATTATAATTGCCGTTTCCTATGCATATCTGTACACCAATCTACTTCCTCAACCATAATTATGTCTTCTGTTGTTTTATAGATTCTATACATTTCAATTTTTATAGCTTCCTAATAAGTTGGCCACTTATTTGAATCAAAAGAAAGGTCATTAATCAAGAGTGTTGCTGTGCCATTGTTGTTTGCATCATAAGCATGACGTGCTATTACCCATGAACTTCGATTTTTATATACATATTGCCCACCAGGTCCTATCCACCTGCTATTACCTGAATCCAAAATAGTACCTCCGCCATTTTTCATATCTACACCATCTTTATCAAGATATGGTCCAGTAATACTTTTTGAACGTCCATATACAATTTTATAAGTACTGTTAACACCTTTACAGCACTTGTCAATTGAAGCAAAAAGATAGTAATAGCCGTTTGTATAAATCATACACGCTCCTTCGATGCCATTGGTTCTTTTTGCAATTGAATATATACTTCCTGTAGGTTTCATAGTAGAAGAATCAAGCTTTACGATATGAATACCATCAAACCAAGATCCAAAGACTAACCAGGGAATATTTGAGGCATCAATTATAAGATTTGGATCAATAGCATTATAAGAGGTAGAGCCTGACTTTGAATATAAAACCATACCGTCGTCCCTCCAATCCCCTTTGTTGACACTTGTACAGGATGTAAGACCGATAGCCGAATTATTCTTACCAAATTCCGATACAGAATAATACATCCAATACCTTCCATTAAAATATTTGATATCTGGAGCCCATACATCATTTGTACCCATTTGGGGAGCATAAGTTCTCCACCATGAAAGCTCCGATGAAAATATCTTTGTACCTTGATGCCAAACGAGACCGTCAGATGAATATTTCATTGCCAATCCAGTCCCCGTACTCGGAGACCACCATGTACTACCATCTTTTATCAGACTAGGATCGTGCGAATTCAAATCACCTGAGAGTTCCCAAAAAGCAGCAGAAACCGGCTTAACGACTAGCAATGAAATTAACAAAGTGGCCATAGAAAGAAACTTAATTTTCCTTTTAAGGTTTAACATAATTTTACCTCCTATTTTGATTATTTAGTTTTTAGAAGCCAATATTTCAGAAAACTCCTTTCATTATTTTTTTCTTGTATAGTAGCTTCTAATTATATACATTCATTAAAATTGATTTTTTAAATGGACTAGGACAAAATAAGATATTCACAACTCTTTTCAAATTTCTCCTGATCTTTAGATACTTGTCCTATACTTTTTATTCCATGAAGAAATTTATTTCTGCATCAGTATTTTCTATTTACTGCTCTATAACTCATTTTAGTTATGCTCATATTTTTTCACCTCTTGTCACTAAATAAAGCCGCTCACCTAATTGGCAAGCGGCTAAAATCGATCAATATGTACAAATGATTGTGGAGCAAATGAAACACCAAAATCGGATAAGTTTTTCGAAAGGTCTCTTCCTGTCACCTTTATCCTCATGTTGTTACAAGCATAGCATTTTCCTCTGTCTTCCACAGTAATCCAAAAGCGCCCTTAGCTCTCGACTTTTTGATACTAAAGTTTCACATTCTTATAAAAGCTCAAACTCCTGCCCAATTCATACAAAATTCAGCAGGAGTTTGTCTTTTATTATTTATAATTTACATCTTAATCTTTACCATGAACCCCCATTAATACCTTATCAGATATTAACAAAAAGCTAATTAGTAATTGAAGTTGTGGTCTCTTTAAAATATTAATGGCAAAAATTGATATAAACTATCCTTCCAGAACGTCCAATCATGATTACCGGAGGCATGGTACCACTTATGAGGAACATTGTTTTTCGTTAAATAATCATGTACTCCCTGTGCTACATATAATAGTCCATCTTGATCACCGCAGGAAACCCAAAGGGCTTTCATATTTTTAGTAACTTGCGATGGATTTGGTGCCAGTGTACTCGGCGAGTAGGTATCGGGTGCTGGAGAAAATCCTCCGACATAGGCAAAATTATTCATATATTTTAATCCAAAGTTCAAGGATTGGCCTCCGCCCATTGATAACCCGGCAATGGCTCTGTTTTCACGGGCAGTCGACACCGAATAATGAGATTGAATATAAGGAATCAGATCATTTAATAAATCATATTGGAAAATTTCGAAGGCTGCTACTTTATCTGATGAATAAATATCACCCACTGGTCGGTCATCAGCCATGGCGCGGCCATTTGGAAATACTACAATCATCGGAGCTAATTTGTTCTCAGCATATAGGTTGTCTAAGATGATATTTGGGCTACCATTGTTGTACCACTCGGTATGATCTCCACCAATGCCGTGTAGTAGATACAAAACATTGTACTTTTTGCTGGTCGAATACCCTGGTGGAGTATAAACCATTGCTTTACGGTTAACACCCGTTGTATTTGAGTGATATGTTATGGTTGTTACCTTACCATGAGGAATGTTGTTCCGGTATTGATCATAGCCTGCCGGAGGGGTTGCTAATGTAATGTTTGTTGTGCCAATTAAGAATGCCATACATACTAGGTTGACTAATAAAAAATTGAAGACCTTTTTTCTCATCATTTTAATCTCCTTCTGCCGCTGTCGCTGGCAGCACAAATAGTTATGAAAAATAGTATGCGACTTTTACCAAGTGTTATCCTATAAAACAAACTATTTTTCACATAAATGTGTGTAATAAAATGAAATCCTCAAGCGTATTTTATTTCCCTGTCTTTGCACCAATAATCAAATTTTCGCACTCAACGTGTGCAGCATTAGCTGTTATTATACTGCTTCAACCAAGTAAGAGCAGGCCTTTCTGTACCGTTACTACGCAACAAATAACTATTTGTAACCCATGTATGGCCTTCTACATAACCCCATAAAGTAACTCCTTTTACTGCAGAATGCTCATAGAGTACAGGAAAAAGTTCCTTCATCTTATTTTTCTGGGTATTATCATCTGCAATATTGAGATCTAATTCTGAGATATACACTGATAAGCCTGTAGCTGCAAGTCTATCCAGTTTTGACTTAACATTTGAGACATTTACATTTTCAAGACCGTGAGATTGACAGCCGATACCATCAATCAGTCCTCTAGATTTCAATATATTGATTACAGTGATATATGTATCAATACAACTGCTGTAATCTGAAAGGACGTTATAGTCATTGATCAATAACTTAGAATTCGGGAAATATTTGCGGGCTTTTTCAAATGACCACACTATCCAATCCCAACCAGTCCCATAAAGACCGTTGTCACCACCGATGTCATTTTTCCAACTAGGTGGATTATGCCCTGGCATAGCTTCGTTTACAACATCAACCAACTCTGCCTTAGGAAAGTTTGATCCAGCGTTTTTAATCCAATTTTCAACTTCTATTTTTCTATTTGCAGAGGAGAGATTTTTTACCCAATCTGGATACTGTCCTCCCCAGATTAATGTATGGAACTTGAAAGGCATTCCATTGGACTTACAGTAATTGTACATTGTTTTGGCTGTATTGAAATTGTATACACCCTGCTGTGGTTCACATGACGCCCACTTAGTGGCATTTTCAGGGGTTATTTGGTTCCAATAGTCAGCAAAGTGAGAAGGTGTACTCCCATCATACCATATATTTCCAATCCATTTAGTCTTACTTTTACTCATTTTTATAAACCTCCGTTACATTTTTTATAGATTTGATTACTACTATTAGTAATCAAATCTATTACTTCTTATTTTTAAATACTAGGTTGTTTACCATGAATTTTAAATCATTTTTTTTGTTTGAGGTACTATTTACTGTAAACTGCCAGTAATCAATATTAAACAAGTTGCTTGTACCTGTTCCGGTAAATACAAAGAATATTCTATGAACACCAGTTGTATTGATTACATTAGTTTCTAGGACCTTCCAAGTTTGTGCTCCTCCTGTTGGATTGACATTAAGAGTTCCAATAAGAGTACCAGTTACACTGTCTAGATGTATTTCTATTTTGCCTCCCACAGTAGATGCTACATTTGCTTTAAACGTCTTAGCCCCCTTGGTACCGAAGTCAGCGTTTCCTACAGCAATCCAGTCTCCATTATTTATATTAGTTACATCAAGGTTACTTGTTGGTCCACCTGTTGCTTGACATACTTCAGTTGAAATACCTGCATTCCACCCGATAGTTTCAGCCTCAGTTTTCTTGTATGGATCAAGATTTGCAATCTGTGGTATGCCTGCCATATCTCCCTGAACCTCTTTAATTTGTCCATTAGTATCATACTCAAGCTTATTAATATGAACAGAGCGATATCCTTTTGTAATTCCCAAGGCTTTTCCAAGCGTTTGAGCATGATATGCTACATACCATTGATTTTTAAATTGAAAAACAGCATGATGGTTATTACCGCCAACTCCGAAAAATGCTCCTGGATTTTTCAGAAAATGTCCTGTATAAGTGAAGGGGCCCATAGGACTGTCACTCATCATGTAGCCAATTTCGCCTGCCGGCTTATCTGTTGGGTGTGTACCAGAGAAATTAATACAATAGGAGTAGTAATATTTGCTATTATACTTATGAATTCCTGAGTCTTCAAACAGGAAAGGAGCATCAATTGTAGCTGCACTTCCAACAGTACTAATCATATCAACACCTAATTTTATAACTCTGGCTGTTTTAGGATTTGCAATTGATGTTTGATCCTTGTCATTTGGTATACCTCCGCCACAATACAGATAGCCTGTGCCATTATCATCCACCAACACTGCTGGGTCAAAAAGCCATGTAACTCCAGCAATTCCAGGTGTATTACTGGTGATTAGGGCTTTTCCAAGAGGATCTGTCCATGGTCCGATTGGACTGCCTGCCGTTAACACACCAATCCCTGATGCACTATCTGCGAAATAAAGGAAGAATTTATCCTTACCGTTAATAACTTTATGTGCAACTGATGGAGCCCAAGAATTATTTGCCCATTTTGCTAGGCCTGTTGGCCCTGCTACTGCAATTTCACCATGATCTGTCCAGTTCACCATATCATCAGATGATATAACAGTTATTTTCTTGATCTTACTAAAAGTATTATCAATAACATTTCCTTTATTATCATATTCCAACTCATCACTCGTCATATAAACGTATACTCTGCGATTATAGACTATAGCATATGGATCTGCTCCAAACTTATTTGTAATAAGAGGATTAGAATATCCAGGAATTTTTGCAAGGGCATCTGCACTTGCAGTTGCGTTTGAATTTTTTAACATCTTAACAATTTTCCTCCCCCATGAAATAGTGTTTTCCCTCATTTTATATAGATAAACATTTCCGAAAACATAAATTTCATATATCACCCCCTATTCAAATTTTAATATTCCTAATATTCTTGATAATTAGGTTGGCATTTCAATTAAGATCCCCACTCCACTTCTGTCGGCGGTAACCATCAGCTCCCGCATTGATTGCTACCGACGACCTTAAACGGTCATGCGCCTGTTTGCAGGTGACCTGTTACCAGACCGTTACATTAGAGTATCCACTACTTTGATATCCCTCTGTCGCTAATATCTGGTAAGACCAGCTACTTCCCAGATTCATCCCTTTACTCTTCCATGCGTTAACGTGGTTGCTAAAAGTAATGGTGTTGGTGGTACCGGTCGGTCTCTTCGACTGCCTTACACTCCAGTACTGGGTGAAAGTTGCAGTTCCGTCAATGGAAGGTGCGTTAGTTCGTGTAGTCGTATATATGTCATATGTCCCCCCATCACTAGTCACAGTGCCCTTATAAGTTCCAGTAGGTCTATAAGTACCCCAGCTATCAACAACATAGTATTCTATGAGTGAGTTTCTCGTCCACCCATAGAGAGCCAAATACCCATTGCCGGACGGCGAAAAGGCGCCGGCATTGTAGTTTATTACCCTAGATGGTGATCCGACATTCCAGCCTTTACCGACAACAAAATTCCCGCAATTTGTCCATGAAACACTGTAATTGCCACCAGATCCATTGGTAGCATTTACTGTCCCACCACCATCGGTCCAATTTTGCCAATAGTCTGTCGTTGCTGCATATGTGGTTCCTGTAAACAAGCTGGTTAACCCCATTGAAATTGCAAAAACTACCATAAAGATTTTCTTATTTAACTTAAACATAATTTACCTCCTAATATATTTTTATTTGTCACTAATTACCCACATACTACCTGAATATTGCCTTCTATAAATCTCTCCCTCTCATTTTTGTCGTCTTTTCTCCTTGCAGTACATAACTTATTTTGTGTCATATCCCGCGAACATGGTGGGTGTATAGCAATGGAAATAAAACAGCCCTTAATGATGTGAAATTATAGATTCGATCTGAAGAATACGAAGGGATTCTTACGATGCTAGCACCTGTTGTGCGATTAATATCCGTTGGTAATTTTTCTTTTAAAAGTAGTTAATGTATCGGTATCAATCATACAAATTCGTGGCAATTTGTATTTTGTATTAGAACTTGTGCAGAGTCCTGAGCTAACAGTGAATCCCATTGTATAGCTTAATTTTGCCAAAGCCTCTAATGAGTTGTTATCATAAGCACCGTAAGGGTAAGCCAAAGCGGTAACAGATTTACCTGTGAGTGATTTAATTGCGACTGCAGCGTTATTGATAGCGGCGTATTGTTGGGCATAGGTTTGTTGGGTAAGATATGAATGATTATCAGTATGATTTTGAACATCAATATTATTTTGCGCTATTTCATTAATCTGGGACTTTGTCATTCGACCAGAACCACCAATCCAGTTACTTACCACAAATTGAGTCGCTTTCATGCCATATTTTTTTAATATTGGGTATACAACGCTATAAAAATCAGAGTAACAATCATCAAAAGTCAATAATATTGGTTTGCTAGGAACGGTGGTCTCGGAGTTAATTATTTTTCGGAATTGTTCAAGAGAAAGTGTGGTATAGTTATTGCTATAAAGGTAAGCCATTTGTTCTTTAAAACTTGTCAATCCTGTTTGGTAAGTCCCTGTTGTAGTTGTAACAATCGTGTGATAACACAAAACAGGAATTTGATAGCTACTATTTGCTGACAAGGCAGTAGATTTCGAAACGTTAGCATTTTCTACTTCAGCGATTGAATTAATCGTAGATTCGTTGACTGAAGAGCTTGATTTCTTTTCTAATTTAATAGTCATAAGTTTCACCTCTTTCGTATCGATAACAATATTCAAGCTGTTTACGATTTCTTAGGGACGTCAAATTTATATCGGCATCTGTTCCCATCAGATTTTCTCCTCAATTTTTAATACTTTTTAAAACCGATATACCCAAAGAACTCTTCTATTTACCTTAATTGTGTGTTTCCCGTATATCGGTTTCACTCCTACTATTCTCTATTGGTATGAAATTTCCGATAATTGTGATAATTGTATAGTGTAAGATATGTTATTTATAATTGTGGATGACGCCCAAATCCCATGGGATTTTCACATAATCACCATAGTTGCCGTTAACTACGCCCTGTATGAGGAAGTCCACGCGATTAATATCGTTAATCTCTAATTTTTGATTCGATCCGGCGCGAATCAATTCACCGTGGGAAACATTATCCGTCCAGTGATCCGCATTAAAACTCAAATTGTGTTGGGAGGCCCATTTATCGGCGACTTGAGTCCAGGTACCGCTTAAACTGCTGGCCTTCCACAACTCGTAATACCGGTTATCCGAATCGTTTTCAACTAGCAAATAATATTTGCTGTCCGCTAAACATTTGTAAACGCATGCTCCTTCATAAGCGTTGGAAACCGCAACCCAAGGCGTGCCCCAACCATTCGGAAAGTTGGCCAAGGTTGTTTTACGGCAATAGATTTTTTTTGAACCATCCGATGGTGAATTGAAAAGATAGGCATATTTGTCATCACAAATAACATAATAATCCCACCCTGTATTTCCTGAAACACCTAGTGAATGCGGTCCGGACCAAGAGGCAGGATCAGCGATATTAGTCGTGGTAGCGTAAGCCGCGCCGACTTTACCGTCTTGGTAAATCATGTACCATTTACTTTGTGGTTGATAATAAAATACTTCGGGAGCACAAAAATAGCTTTCACTAAGCTTGCTAAGAAACACATGCTTAGCGCTACTTAATCCCGAGATAGTCGCAGCGGAGGCATATCCCATCTGCCAGGCACCTGCACTGGTAGCACCGGTATAGAAAAGATGATATTGCCCGCCTGAGTAAACAATACTAGGATCTTTGACGGCGACTTGATCAAATGCGCCAGACACGCCGCTCTCTCTAAAGAAACATCTGGCATCGGCATGCCAGGTTGGCGACGAACTCGCCGTGAAATTAGACGTTGTACTCGTACCCATAAACAATTCCCCCTTAAAATAATTTTGAATATCCCGATGTACTGGTGATTTCCATTTACAACACCCTGTATGTCGGCTCTAATTATATACATTCATTTGGGAGGAAAAAAAACAACCATTTATTATAAAAAAATTTTTTTATTTTAATCCACGGGATATCGTTGGCATTGATATGCTTCCATTATAGTAGACGCTTAGAGTAACAAAACGGTGAAGTTAGTCGATTTTAAGAACTATACAAACAAGTGTGATTTTGATTGTTATGTTTGATATTGGTTAATAAAAAAGTTCTTGCTAAATTACATAGTAATGTAACTTAGCAAGAACATTTTTAAAGGCTCAACTAGCTGCTAGTTGAGCCTTAGATTGTAGACATACTATGGACAGACAGGGAAAGTTTATCTATCGAAACTTCCAAACCGTAACTTCATCTTTTATCGTTCACTTTTAAAAGACTAGGGAATGTCATGCATTAGATTTTTAAAATTTCCGGGTAAAAAACTTATTATCCTCAATCAGGCTTTCCGGTGTGTCAAAACCAAGTCGGTGCAGTAGTTCAATTACGTAAGGATTGTCAATCGGAGTTGGATAGAGGGCTTTTTCACCATAAGTATTGATGTTCTCTTTTGCGATATCTTTGTCGAGAATGGATTTTGGTCCACCGACACAGCCGCCTATGCAGCCCATGCCTTCAAAGAAGTTCGCTGTTACTTGACCCGCTATTAACTCGTTAATCATGGCTTTGCAATCTGGCACTCCATCGGCTTGACGTGTTTTGATAGCGATTTTTCTGTTTGGATTTAGTCGTTCAACTGTATTTTTTACAGCCTCACTGACACCGCCCACCCGGGCGTAAATTCGTCCGGCTTTGGAAGAGTTTTCTTTTTCATTAGCGGCAAAGAGCGTTAAATCTACTTTAAGCAGATCAAATAACTCCTTGGTTTCCTGAAATGTCAGTACATGATCGATGGCTCCCTGTAGGTCAGCCTCTTTTGCTTCTGCTTTCTTAGCAACGCAAGGACCAATGAAAACAGTGACTGCATCGGGGTGAAGAATTTTTACCGTGCGTCCTGCCGCGATCATCGGTGACACGGTTGCCGGTACATGAGGCATCAGGTCGCTGTATATTTTGCGAATCATTGCAATCCACATTGGGCAGCAACAACTCGTTAACTGGTAATCTTTTTCTGAAATAATGTTTTGATCAAATTCCAGCGCTTCTTTCAGCGTTAGAATGTCGGCAAAAACGGCAACCTCGACCATACCGTCAAAACCCATTTGTTTGAAAGCATTGCGCAACATTCCCGGGGTGGCCTGATCGCTAAATTGACCGATAAAGGCCGGGGCAATGAGTGCATAGGCCAGCTTTTTTTTGCCATGCAGCGATTCCATACAAGCCAGCACATCCTTAGAAATTTTCAAATCGTTCTCATTTGCCCTGTTCACGCAGGCTTTCAAATCCCAGAATACCGGGTGGATTTCGGGAGTGAAAAGACAATTTAATTCGCTTTTATCAAAATCCTCAAATAGGCTTTTTAGAGAAGTCTCACTTTCGTGGTTTGACACTGATGTTTCCAGTATTTTTTTTTGTAAATCTTTAAATGTCTGCATAACTCACGCTCCTTTTTCCTTTTGTATTATTGATAGTATTTACATGCAAACTTCTTCTAATAGCTTATCATAATTACCTAAAATCAGGAAGCAGTTTAGTTATTTTTTTTGTAAAAGGAATGCAGACAATGGACCGGCACTTTGTCTATCTTATCTATTTAGGCTCTTTTTTAAATTGTCCTTGACAAAGAGTACTGATTATATTTTTTTAACAGCCAATATTTTTTAGTTTTTCCCCATGCATCAATTTTTTTTCTATTTGTTCCAACGAAACGTTTTTTGTCTCTGGTATAAAATAAATCGTTAAAAAGATAAAAATCACATTCAAAACACCATATAACCAAAAAGTAACCGATGAGCCTAGCGTATCCACTAAAGTTAAGAAACTAGCTCCTATAATCGCGCAAGAAATCCAATTTGTCATTGTTGAACAAGCAATTCCAAAATCACGGCTTTTAAGAGGCTGTATCTCTGAACACAGGATCCACACAACAGGCCCAGCACTCATAGCAAATCCTGCGATACAAAGCATTGTCATCGAAGCTGAAAGATATGGGATAAACCATATCGTATTTCCGCTATCCAAAACATGAAGACATAAACCTAGAATAAACATAGATATCGCCATAACAAAAAAACCAATTTTCAGTGCCGGTTTACGACCAGATTTATCAACCATATCCACTGCTATGAATGTTGCTAGAACAAAAACAAGGCCATTGATTACAGTTCCTATCATTTGATCTTCTGTACTCGAAAAACCTGCCAAGCTCAAGATTTTAGGGGAATAGTACATAATGATATTCAATCCTGTGAATTGTTGCATAGCTTGTAACAGGACTCCTAAAAAAACGGCTCTGCGCACATTTTTATTCACTTTAAACAAAGCCCACCCAGCCTGTTTTTCTTTTAAGGTTTCTTGTATGTCCAAAAACTCTGCTTTTGCGATTTCTTTACTGGTATGCAGCGATTGCAGCACACGATCTGCCTCATTCAATCGTCCCTTAGATGCCAGCCAGCGAGGGCTATCTGGCAGCCGAACCACGGTACATATCAGCACAAATGCAGGGATAGCAATGATAGCAAGCATCCATCGCCATGAACCACTGTAGCTGAATGCTGTATCAGAAAGAAATGCTGCTAAAATTCCTACCGTAACCATAAGCTGATAACCAGATATAACTTTCCCCCTTGATTCTTTAGGTGCCATTTCCGCCAAATATAAAGGAGCAGTATATGATGCAATACCTACAGCAATCCCTAAAAGCAAGCGGAAACCGACCAGCATACTTACATTGATCGCCAGCCCTGATCCAAAAGATCCAACAATAAATAAAAAAGCTCCGATTAAAAGACTGCGTTTCCTGCCAAGATTCGCTGATAAAAAAGCAGCAAACAAAGCTCCTGCTGCTGCTCCCAGCATCATGGAACTTACAACCCACTCTTGTAATTGACTATTCAATTGCCATTCTTTCGCGATAAATGGCAATGCTCCAGAAATTACCCCTTGATCGAGACCGAACAATAAACCTGCCATTCCCGCCGTACAAAATATAAATGTACGGATTCGTTTCACCTCATGTTCCTTCGCATGCTCTGACACATATAATTTTTCTTCTACACCATTTTGTATCATTTTATGAACGCTCCTCCTCTAGTTGAATGATTATCGTCTCATTTTTTGATAAAGTATGAAAAGTATGAAAAATATGAAAAGTATGAGATATTTATTATTTTTTTCAAAATTAATGAATATTTGAAACAATTGAAACATTTGAAATATCTATTTGAGCAAAACTTCTTTACTTAGAAGTTTTATAATTTTGTCAATTCTGAATAACACTCTTTCAAATTTGTATATAGTTTTTGGTAAAGCTTATGCCCCTTCTCATAGTATGCATAATTTTGTGCGATTGGCTGGCAATAATCCTTTGTACAAACAAAACGCTCACAAGCAGATTCAATATCTTTAAAAACGCCAGCCCCAACACCTGCCAATATGGCAGCTCCTAAGACTGCTCCATCTTCCGATACCGGTACCTTAACTTCACATCCATACATATCAGCGATCATTTGTCGCCAAACCGGACTTTTGCTTCCACCACCGCAAGCCATCATCTCATGTACCGTTATCCCCAGTTCTCGTAAAATGTCGTTACAATCCTTCAGCGAATAAGATACCCCTTCCATCACAGCTCGAAAAAGATCTTCTTTCGTATGCATGGCAGATAAACCAAAGAAAACGCCCCGACAATCTGGATTTAAATGGGGCGTCCGTTCTCCCATGAGATACGGTAAATAAATCAGCCGATTACTTCCGCACGGAACTTTATCGACCGCTGCATTGATAAGATCATAGACTTCTGCATGCTCTACTATCGCCCTATCTTTATAGTCGCCAGCAAAATTATCCCGAAACCACTTTAACGACAGACCCGCAGCCTGAGTGACTCCCATTACATGCCAACATCCAGGAACCGCACAGCAAAAGCTGTGCACTCGGCCATTTTGATCGATTTGAGGCTGACTCGTGTGCGCAAATACGACTCCACTCGTCCCAATTGTGGTAAAAGCCTTTCCATCTTTTACTACACCGGTACCAATTGCTGCAGCTGCATTATCACCGGCTCCGCCAACAATGACACTCAACTCAGAAAGGCCTGATTTTTCTGCAAATTCACTGCTGATATACCCGGTAACATCTGGTGATTCATAGACCTTTCCCAAAAGTTCTTTATCAATATTTAATTTTTCAAGTACTTCATCAGACCAGCAACGATTCTTTATATCAAGCAGCTGCATGCCGCTTGCATCTGAAACTTCTGTTGCATATTCTCCACTCATACAAAAACGAATATAATCTTTTGGCAAAAGAATATGACGGCACTTTGCATAATTTTGTGGTTCATGATTTCGAACCCAAAGAATCTTCGATGCTGTAAACCCCGTTAAAGCCGGATTTGATGTGATTTCAATCAAACGCTCAGCTCCAACTTTATCAGTAATTTCCTGACATTCATTTACTGTTCGTTGATCGCACCAAATAATAGATGGTCGAATGACCTGATTTTCTTTATCCAGCATAACGAGACCATGCATTTGTCCAGAAAGGCCGATGCCTTTTATATCTTGACCATTGACTCCCGACTTCTGTAAAACATCTTTTATCGTTTTCAATACAGCATTGTACCAATCCTTAGGATCTTGCTCTGCCCAGCCATTTTGAGGCTGATAGAGCGGATACGATTGTACTGAATAAGCTTTTACCTGACACTTGTCATCAAATAATACCGTCTTTGTAGCAGATGTTCCCAAGTCGATTCCTAGTAGATATTCCAAAAAACCCATCCCCCAATCTCATGTGCTTGAGCACACTTTTTATCTTCAATATATCATTCAAAAATGTGCTCGTCAACATTTTTATATTTCAATAACAGAAAATCATCAATGCATGCTTTATATAAAATAAAAAATCTGTAAACCATATGTCTACAGATTTTCTAAAACTTTTATTTCATTTTTCAAAATATGTCGTTCTTTTTTCGGCGTTGTCCCATTTACAAGATAAGCAAACACTACCTGCATAGCATCGCGTCCTTGTGTATAAGGATGCTGATAGATCGTCACATCTACTACGTGCCGTTCCATCATCTCAACCGTGGTTGGAGCACTGTCAAAAGATACCACCGTTATTTTTTGGTCTCGCGCTTGTCCGATCAAAGCCCTGCAAACGCCATATACACCACCTGCAACAATAAAGATAGCATCCATTTCTTCATATTTTTGCAATAATTTCGTCGTTACTTCAAAAGCCCTTATATCATCATCTTCTGATTCCATGATTTCCAGCAGCTGAAACCTCGGATACTTTTTCTTCATAATTTTCTTAAAACCAGCAATTCGCTGATTATGTCCTGAAACCTTGAACGATCCTGTTACAACACCGACTTTTGCATGCCCTTTCATCAAAAGCCCCATGATCCCACAAGCGGTTTCACCGCCATTCGTGTAATCACTGCCAACAAAACAAGCTCTTTTACTATTCTCTATATCTGTATTGACTGTAACTACAAATATACCATGATCGACTAATTCATCGATCTTATTACATACTCTTATATCACTTATTGGATTTATGATCAAGGCATTGACCTCAGATTTCATTTCATCCATAAGTTCGCACTGTTTTCTCACATCATAGCCACACATCGTCTTGATCAAAACCCTTACGCCATATGCCACATATTCTATACCAGTGGCTCGGATGCCGCGGATGACTTCATCAAAAAAAGGATTTCCTTCTGAAACCAGCAAAACACCTATAACTAATTTTTTTTTCTTCGCGGCAAGAGCTTTACCAGCTGGATTCGGCTCATATCCCATTTGTTCCGCTATTTTTCTTATAAAAACCTCTGTCTCTGGTTTTACCTTCCCCCGATTATTCAGGACACGATCAACAGTCCCACGGGAAATATTGCATATTTCTGCTATTTTTTTAATTGTTATTGCCATTTATCTCATCTCTTTTCTTTTACAAGCACTTTTTCAATAAACTATAACACGCACCTATGTGCTCGTCAACAACACCTCTTATTCAAGAAAAATCCAATACAGGAAATGGTTTGAAGCACATAAATAACTGTCAATTTTGCTAGCTAAATTGGCAGTTATTTTTTAGCGTTATGTTAGAAATTAACTCAAAGTGTGCCTGGGCACATAATATGTAGTAAAGAGACAATGTGACGCCTTTTCAAATCATCTAAATATGTTGACAAACCAGGACTAAAATGATAAATTTTTCTTTTAAATACAAAATTAGGATGTAAATTTAATTTTTAAATTTTAGTAATTTTCTTCCAGAAAAAAACAACTTTTATCCACTCTCGGTAGTACCAATTATGCTCATTTGATTTAGTTAAGTCAAAACCAACCTTCACTTTGTCTATATATCCTTTTGCGATAATCCGTCCTGCTTATGATATATAAAAAATCTCCATTTATATTTAATAAAATCATCAGCTAAATACCCCTCTTTTGAAAAAAAGACATTTTGCTCAGCTAAAATTTTATCAATACCATTTTTTTCATGTAAATAAAATGGTCTTATAAATTCTTTTTCGTCAAGTTTTACTTTACTCCATTCTTTATCAATCCCTGTGCCTTCTCTGATGATAATTCCTAAATACCCATTGTCATTTAGAATATTAGCTATTCTTTTTAAAAGATCCGGTAGTTCTGTACTACTCACATGTACCAATGCTGCACAAGCGAATACACCGTCAAACATTCCAATATTAGAATCAATGTTTCTAAAATCCATTAACTTAAATTGACCACCTTTGAACATTTGATTTGCTAATTTAATATTTTCTTTACTGAAATCTATCCCTAAAACATCCGCTCCTAACTTTGCCATTCGCATACTTTCGTGACCTGTTCCACATCCTAAATCTAAAATTCTAGGTTTTTTATTTTTTAATAAACCAATGAATTCTATAAGTGATGGATTTAAAATATCATTCTCATACCAATCTTTAGCCATTTTTTCAGCCATTTCATCATAAAATGCTCTTGTTTCATCCTTATTCACGCATGCCACCTCTAACCTATTCTCATTGATTATTTATTATAATTTCTAAGATTACTAACTAATTCTTTTAGTTCCAGTTATATTAGTTTACTGATGTAATGTTTCCCGGTTTAATTCTTAATACTTATTGCCAATTTCTTCTCGTTGTCCTTTTAATAAAATAAGTTTTAAACGGTGTGTATAAATGCATCTAACAAAAAAGGTATTATAATTATCACCTGTAAACGCCCCTTATTAGATCTGACTCCTCATACTTCTTTTACAATACTTGATAATTGCTAGATCGAATACAATTTCTTTTTAAAAATTTTGGGTTAATAGAACATCTATATCGACAATCATTTACAATAAGCATACTTTCATATTTAAAACATTCTAAATTAATTATGATTTTCCTTTTATTTTTAACTCTTCTGGATAAAATTAGAAATATAGTCCCATTTTAATCTATCTGCTTTACAAACAAAAAATCGGCTGATAATCACGGTTATTTTCGTGATTATCAGCCGATTAATTATCTGTTATTTTCTTTTTTGAATTATGAACGTACGAGGCAGGGCCGTTTCGGATCAAACTTCCAGTCTGGAATCAGGCACTGCATAGCTCTGGCATCATCACGCGCACCAAGGTTATGTTTCAAATAAAGGTCATGCGCCGCTTCAATCCTTGCCATATCGATTTCAATGCCAAGACCGGGCTGCTCCGTTACTTTGATCCTGCCATTGACAATCGGCATCGGTTCTTTTGTCAGACGTTCCGTGTTTTCCTGCCAGATCCAATGCGTATCCAACGCCGTGATATCGCCAGGTGCTGCTGCTCCACACTGTGCAACCATAGCCAGAGAAATATCAAAATGATTGTTTGAATGTGCGCCCCACGTCAGACCCCATTCATGACAGAGCTGTGCTACGCGTACCGCTCCCTGCATGGTCCAGAAATGCGGATCTGCCAGCGGGATATCAACCGAATGCAGAATCATTGAGTGCCCCATCTGCCGCCAATCCGTTGCAATCATATTCGTTGCTGTCGGCAGCCCCGTTGCCTTTCTGAATTCCGCCATAATTTCCCGACCGGAATAACCATTTTCCGCGCCGCAAGGATCTTCCGCATAGGTTAAGACATCGGTTTTGTTTTTACAAAGACGGATAGCCTCTTCCAGCATCCAAGCACCATTTGGATCCAGCGTAATCCGTGCATCCGGAAAAGCTTTTTTCAAAGCGCTTACTGCTTCGATTTCTTCATCCCCAGACAAAACACCGCCTTTCAATTTGAAATTTTTAAATCCATAGCGCTCATAAGATGCCTGTGCCAGTTCTACAACAGCTTCCGGTGTCAGCGCTTCCTCATGACGAAGGCACAGCCAAGCATCTTTTTCATTTTCTTCGCTGAAATACGGCAGATCCGTTTTTTTGCGATCGCCGACATAGAAAAGGTAGCCTAAAAACTCCACTTCCTCACGCTGACGTCCAGTGCCTAACAGCTCTGCTGCCGGAACACCAAGATATTTTCCTAATAAATCAAGACAGGCGGCTTCAATTGCGGTAACTGCATGAATCATTGTCCGCAGATCAAAGGTCTGCATCCCGCGGCCGCCAGCATCGCGATCCTTAAAGGCTTCCCTGACATCATTTAAGATATGATTATAGATGGCAATCGGGCGCCCGACAACCAATTCTCTCGCATCTTCGAGTGTTTTGCGGATTTTTTCACCGCCGGGGACTTCTCCAGCCCCAGTATGCCCGGCGCTATCCGTCAGAATAACAACATTCCGGGTGAAAAAAACACCATGCGCACCACTGAGATTGAGCAGCATGCTGTCACGACCAGCAACCGGAATCACTTTCATATCTTTTATCATCGGTGAACTTTCTCTGCTATTGATATCCATGATACAAATCTCCTTTTTTGCTTCTATTTTTCAGATGGTATGCGTAAATGCCGGTTTCTTCGGATCGTATTTCCAGCCGGCAACTAGATATTGCATCGCCATCGCATCATTTCTGGCACCTTTTCCATATCTTTGATACAACATATTGGCTTTTTCCACCGCATCCATATCGATTTCAACACCAAGACCTGGTGCATCTGGTACCTTGACAACACCGTTTTTCAGTTGCAGCGGGTTCTTCGTCAAATGCTGCGTACCTTCCTGCCATATCCAATGTGTATCAATCGCCGTGATTTCACCGGGAGCTGCGGCCGCAGCATGCGTAAACATCGCCAGCGATACATCAAAGTGGTTGTTGGAATGCGATCCCCAGGTCAGACCCCATTCATGGCAGATCTGCGCCACCCGAACCGTTCCCTGCATCGTCCAGAAATGTGGATCTGCCAGTGGTATATCAACGGCCTGCAAAGCTATGGCTGGTCCCAGCTGCCGCCAGTCGGTGGCGATCATATTCGTTGCTGTCGACAGCCCCGTTGCCCGGCGGAATTCTGCCATGATTTCACGCCCAGAGTAGCCAGGTTCCGGACCGCAGGGATCTTCGGCATAGGCCAGAATGTCCGAGCGCCCCTTGCACAAGCGGATTGCATCTTTGAGCAGCCAGGAACCATTCGGATCGAGCGTGATCCGAGCACTAGGAAAAGCCTTTTTCAGCGCGGCAATCGCTTCAATTTCCGCTTCTCCGCTCATCACGCCACCTTTTAATTTAAAATCGTTGAACCCGTATTTTGCAGCAGCTGCTTGTGCTTGGCGGACAATATTTTCCGGCGTCAAAGCTTCTTCATGACGGACACGGTACCAGTCATCCTTACTCTCAGCTTCACAAAGATAGGATACATCCGTTTTATTCTGATCACCAACATAGAAAAGATATCCCAGCATCCGCACTTCATCACGATGGCGTCCATCGCCCAAAAGATCGGCAACTGGCATCTCCATATATTTTCCCAAAAGATCGAGCAGTGCCGCTTCAATTGCCGTGATTACATTATCCGTCCGCAGATTGATTTCATGCGGCTGTTTAAGTACAGCCGCTTCGGATTCGGAAGTTACTCTGTGCATGATATTTTTCGCCTGCTCACCGCCTTCTCCCAGAACGCTGTACCGGATATTTCGCAAAATATCACGATAACGTCCAATTGTTTTTCCCACAACCAGCTCCGTTGACCGTTCCAGTGTCTGACGAATACCTTCACCACCAGGTACTTCCCCAACACCGGTATGCCCTGCACTATCTTTCAATATAACTAGATTGCGGGTAAAAATCGGCGCGTGTGCCCCACAAAGATTGAGCAGCATACTGTCATGACCTGCTAACGGAATAACATCCATTTGGGTTACAACTGGCATCGTCATTCAAAATGCACCTCTTTTATTTTTTTAATTCGTATTTTTCAATCTACTTTCTTTAATTCCACTCGGTGGATATCACCAACAAGGAAGATATAGCTGAATGCAGCAACCAAGCCATGTACAACCGTAAAGACAAGCGCCCATTCAAAAGACCCTGTCACCGCTACGATATAGCCAATGGCAATCGGCGTCGTAATACTCGATAAATTACCACACATATTGAACAGTCCGCCAGCCAGCCCAGCAATTTCCTGAGGGAAAGTATCCGAACCAACAGCCCAGCCCAGCGCACCAAAAGCTTTGCCAAAAAAGGAAAGCGCCATAAACAAGATAACAAGTGGAATAGAATCTACATAGTTGCAGCCGATCATCGCCATACTGAGCAGCATGCCGGCAACAATTGGCAGTTTTCTTGCTACCGATAAGGAGTAGCCGCGATGCAGCAGAAAATCTGAGAATACACCACCAGCAATCCCGCCGCCAAAACCACAGAGCGCCGGAATCGCTGCCGCAAAACCTGCATGCAAAATATCCATGCCTCTCGCCTGAACAAGATAAACCGGGAACCAACTGATAAAGAAAAAAGTCAACGCATTGATACAGTACTGTGCCAGATAAATGCCGATAAACATGCGATTGGAAAGCAATTGCTTGATCAGGGCTAAATTCGGCCCAGCCTTTTTAGCTTCGCCGTCTTTTTTCATATCCATGCTGACAAGGCCGCCGCCTTCTTCGATATAATCAACTTCAGCCTTATTTGCCATCGGATGCTCTTTCGGATCATAGATGAATTTCAGCCAGAAAAAGAGCATGACAATCCCCGTTGCTCCCATGACGATGAATACATAGTGCCAGCCAAAGAAATGTACAATCCACCCCATCAGCGGAGCAAAGATAACAGTAGCAAAATACTGCGCAGCATTAAAAATGGACGATGCCGTGCCGCGTTCCTGCTTAGGGAACCAAGCGGCTACAATGCGGGCATTTGCCGGAAAAGACGGCGCTTCAAAGGTAGCCATAAGATAACGGAAAGCAAATAAAACAGCAGCTGCGGTAACACCGGTAAAAAATACAGCACTGCCCTGTAAGGCAACCGATAAAGACCAAAAGACAAGGCAAGTAGAATATACCCGTTTCGAACCGAAACGGTCAAGAAGCCAGCCGCCAGGAAGCTGTGCGACAACATACGCCCAGCCAAAAGCAGAAAAGATATACCCCATCTGAATGCTGGTCAGGCCAAGCTCTTTCTGTATCGCCGAACCGGCAATCGAAAGCGTCGCCCGGTCAGCATAGTTCACAGCCGTCAACATAAAAAGAATAGCTACCACCAACCAGCGAATATTTGTTTTCTTCTCTGGTCTTAGTCTTTGATGGGCAACTGCCATAGCTGCACCAGCGGACGACTCCGCAAACAGACTTTGTGGAGTCTTTGTTTTTTCTGAAATCATACTTATTTCCTCCAACTCTATTCTAAGTAGTTATCTGATAAGTATTTAGTGCCTTGACAAAGTTAAAACTTTGATTAACTTACGGCTCTTTTTCTGACTTGCGTTGTTGTCGTCATCTTACATATATCCGATATGTGCGACTCCTCCGTCTACCAAGGCAAAAAATCTCCAAAATCTAACCTTGTTTGTCAAGGTACTAGTTATAAATTCCCATAGCATATAACTTTCTGAAATTTCAATTTATTTTAATGATTTAAGCAGGTAGAAACGGCAGCAGTTCTGTAAAATCTGCCGTTTCTCTGCTCTGCTTAACGCTTGACTTCTATATGCGCAAGCTTTTCGTAATATTTTACCACACTACAGTGGTCTTCTTCGCCAAGTCCATCTGTCTTCAACGCCTGCATAATTTCCATTATACCAGCCGTCATCGGCAAAGCTACACCGACTTCATGGGAAGTATCCAGTACATTCTGCAAATCCTTAATATGCAGTTTGATGCGGAACCCCGGATCAAAATTGCGATCAAGAATCAGCGGTGCTTTTGCATCCAGTACAGTACTGCCAGCCAAACCGCCACGAATCGCCTGATATACAAGCTCCGGATCTACGCCGACCTTGCTGGCAAGAACAAGCGCTTCACTCATCCCAGCAATATTGACAGCAACGATGATCTGATTGGCAAGCTTTGTGGCATTGCCGGCGCCGATATCACCCGTACGGACAACACAGCCAGCCATTGCCTGAAGCACAGCTTTACATTGATCAAAGACTTCCTGTTTGCCGCCGGCCATGACGGAAATCGTTCCGTCAATTGCCTTCGGTTCACCACCGCTGACCGGCGCATCAAGCATTTCCATCCCCACTTTTTCGAGTGCTTCCGCAATTTCACGGCTGGCAAGCGGTGCAATCGAACTCATATCGATGAGGACACTGCCCCTTTTCGCCCCTTCAACCAGACCATTTTCCCCCAACACAACTTCTTTCACCTGCGGAGAATTTGGCAGCATCGTAATGATGATGTCCGCTGCTGCTGCAATTTCCTTCGGTGTTTCCACAACTTCTGCGCCAAGCGCTGCCAGTTCTTTTGCCGCTTTGGGGCTGTGATTTGATACGATCAATTCATACCCTGCTTTGATGAGATTTTTGCTCATCGGTTTCCCCATAATGCCAAGACCAATAAATCCAATTTTCATGCCATATTCCTCCTCAATCCTTAAGCGCACCAATTTCTTTTAAAACCTTGCGTAATTTTTCCTGGTTTTCTTCTGATATATGCTGGATCGGCCGAATTGGATGTCCGACATTGACCCCTAGTATATTCAAGGCATCTTTCGGCACAATCGGAAAGCTTCCCAAGTTATAAGTATTTCTGAACAATGTCAGCCGGTACTGCGCATCAAGAGCACCTTCCAGATCTCCGGCCATAAATTTATCATAAATTTCTACCACCAGCTTCGGCAGCACATTGGCGGTTCCCGCCACACAGCCTTTACCGCCGTAAACAAGTGTCGATAAAATCAGCGTATCCTTGCCAGCCATGACGGAGAAATTTTTTCCTCGGTTCCGGCGGATGTATTCGGCTGTCAGTGACATATCGCCGCTGGTATCTTTTGCCGCGATAATATTATCAATATTGGCAAGTTTTTCAACAACAGCAGCCGACATATTCACGCCCGTACGTTCGGGATTATTATAAATGACATTCGGGATGTCAACCGCTTTGGCAATCGCTGCAAAATGATCGTACAATTCCTTTTCATTCGGAGATATGAACATCGGAGTCAAAACGGTAATAGCCGCGGCTTCATAGGACTTTGCCATTTGGGCCAGCCGGATGCATTCTTTGGTCGTAATTGCGCTGGCACCAACATAGACTGGAACTCGGCCATTGACTTCTTCCATCGCAACTTCCACCGCACGTTTCTTATCTTCAATGCTCAAACCATAAAATTCCCCAGTGCTGCCAATGACAAAAATCCCATGTACACCGCCTTCGATGACATAATTGATCAAGCGGCGCAACCCGCCTTCATCAAGCCTTTCATTTTCATCTATAGGGGTAATCAGTGGTGGTATGACGCCTTTTACCTCAAACATACTCTTCCTCTCCTTTTTACACCTCTGTTTTATTTTTTTACTTTATCAGGTCACCGGTGCCGGATTGAACAGGCACAAATCATTATAGAGCTGCCAATGTTCTGCCCAGGTTTCCTTTTTGTCGCTGGCCGAAGCGAGTATAAATGCAAAGATTTCTTGTCCTACATCCTCAATCGAAGCATCCCCGCTGACAATCCGTCCGGCATTCACATCAATCAGATCTTCCCAGCGGTTCTTCAGTTCATCATGCGTCGAAACCTTGATAACCGGAGCCAATGCCAGCCCGTACGTTGTTCCCCTGCCAGTACTGAATACCTGCAAATGCATGCCAGAAGCCAGCTGCTGCGTACCGCAGATGAAATCACTGGCCGGCGTTGCAGCATAGAGAAGTCCTTTTTGTAAAGCCCTTTCTCCCGGAGACAGCACCCCGGCAATCGGCATCGAACCGGATTTGGCAATGGAGCCCAGTGCCTTTTCAACAATATTGGCAAGACCGCCCTTTTTATTGCCCGGAGCCGGGTTAGCACTTCTGTCCGCACCGCCCATTGTCAGATACTGATCGTACCATTTCATTTCATCGACCAGCCGCTGTTCCACTTCCATACTCGCTGATCGCGGCAATAAAAGATGGATGCCATCCCGCACTTCCGTAACCTCCGAAAACATCACCGTCGCCCCGGCACGGACAAGAAGATCCGCGGCATACCCGATCGCCGGATTTGCCGTCATGCCAGAAAACGCGTCACTGCCGCCGCATTGCAGCCCGATGACAAGCTTTGATGCCGGGCAGGTCACCCGACGACGTTTTTCCAGCCGTTCCAAGCACCGCTGCGCCGCTTGCTCAATATGTGCCATCATCTGCCCAAAACCATGTTCTTCCTGCAATACGATAATTTCCGGCTGCGTTCCTGCTGGCACCAATCGTTCCGGCGGCAACTTTTCACAGCCAAGGCCGACAAGTAGAAGTTCTCCGCCGAGATTTGGATGCATCGCCAGATTCTGCAAAGTGCGAATCGGTACCTTTGCTTCTTTAGCATTGATGGCTACCCCGCAGCCATAGCTATGATTTAAAACGACAATATCATCTACATGCGGATAGTTCGGCAAAAGATCTTTCTTTAAATGTGCAACCGCTTTATTTAAAACCCCAGCGACACATTGCACGCTTGGCAAAATCCCTAAAATATTCCGAATTCCTGTACTTCCATCCGGATTCTTATAGCCTTCAAACGTATATTCTTTTGCAAGCGGCGCCATTTTGGGCTGCTCCCGCGGCTTCACTTTCCAATCATCGAGTTCCGGTGCTTCCGGCAGTTCCAGCATAAACTCATTGATCCATCGCCCGGAAGCAATCGCATCAAGCGCATAACCAATCACTTGACCATATCGAATAACCGCCTCTCCCTTCGCAATCTGACACAAGGCAATTTTATGTCCCTGCGGCACATCATCCAGCAAAAGGATATTTTCAACCATAGCCCCTTGCTTCAAACCGCCTTCGTTAGCGACAACGGCGACATTATCCTGCGGAAAGATCCTAATGCAGTGAGGTACCACATGCTGTTCATTCTCCATTCATTCACCTGCTTTCCTCAAATTCCATAGCTTCTATCTTTTCTATTTTTTATTTTTTGTTCTACCTTACTTCATTGCATTTTTCATGCCAACTAAAACATCCCCCAAAATCAGCTGAATATCTGTTACTGTTTATAAAACAACACACCATCCACAACAACAACTGTTGTTTTTTTGCATCATCTGTTGCACAGTTGTTTCAAATTTATGGTAAAATAGGAATATATAAAAAAATAGCACAGGAAGGATTGCTTCAAATGGCAAAAATTGCATTCATTGCTCCAGATATGAAGCTTTTAGAAGACAGCAAGCAAATTGCGCTCGAACTCAACTGCTATAAAGACACCGATTTTTATTCGTCACAGTTAAATGACGCTGTAAACCTTGCCCAGACATTAGAATCTTCGAATTCGGATGTCGATGCGATCATCTCTCGGTATGGAACTGCCTATCTGCTCTCGAAAGCAAATCTCAGCATCCCGATCATCGAAGTCATGATCACCGGACAGGACCTTGCACAGGCGATTTATGAAGCAAAAAAATCTGTCAACCTCGAACATCCTCGCTTCACCTATCTCGCCTTTGGCAATATGGCCAATGACATCATCCGCCTGTCCAAAATCCTCGGCATCGATCTTCATGTCCTTGAACTGAACACCTCCGAAGACATCCGCAAAACCATCGATACCCTGCCCCCGGGCAGCACCGATGTATTGATGGGCGGCGCAACAGCTGTCCGTTACGCCGCTTCACGCGGCTTTGTCACCCAGCTCGTGCAGTCCGGCGACTGCTCTCTGCGCGAAGCCTTCCGCTCAGCACAAAAAGTCCTGCTCGCCCGCAGCAGCGAACGAAAACGCACCGAAGAGTTCCGTACCGTCATTAACGCGATGCGGGAAGGTATTCTCTGTGTCAATACCGATCGAAAGCTCCAATTCGTCAATCACGCCGCAGAAAGCTTTCTCCAAAAATCGCAAAAAGAAATCTCCGGCAAAAGAATCGATGACTTCATTCACCCTGAACATATTCTGCATGACTGCTTCCCCTATATCCACGACTGCCTCGAAAACGGCGAAAGAATCATTGATAAAATCTTGAAAATCGGGCCGTTCTGGATAAATTTCAACTTCCTGCCGATCATCGTCAAGAAAAAAATTACCGGTGCTGCCATCACTACACAGGATGTCACACAAATTCAGGAAATGGAAATCAAAATCCGTAACGAAGTACTGATGAAGAAATTTATTGCCCGCTATTCCTTCGATGACATTCGCGGCGGATCACCGGAAATTTCCGAAGCGAAAAGAAAAGCCCGCGAATTTTCCAGCGTTGATGCTACCGTGCTCCTTTTGGGCGAATCCGGTACCGGCAAGGAACTCTTCGCCCAAAGCATACATAATGCCAGCCCTCGTGCCAATGGCCCATTTGTCGCGGTAAACTGCGCCGCTCTGCCGATGAATCTTTTGGAAAGCGAACTTTTCGGCTATGTTGACGGTGCTTTCACCGGCGCCCGGCGAAAAGGCAAACCGGGACTTTTTGAAATGGCGCATCGGGGAACCATTTTCCTAGACGAAATTTCTGAAATGGCTCCATACGGACAAAGCCGGTTGCTGCGCGTTTTACAGGAACGACAGGTCATGCGCTTGGGGGATGATAAGTATATTCCGATCGATGTCCGCATCATCGCCGCCACCAACAAAAAATTGTCAAAACTCGTTGCCGAAGGCTCTTTCCGGCAAGACCTCTTTTACCGGCTCAAAATCCTGACGGTAACGATCCCGCCGCTACGCCAGCGAACTGGTGACATTATCTACCTTGCACGCCATTTCCTTCAGCACTATGCGATCAAGCACCACCGTCCGCACAAACTAGAAAAATCTGCAGAAGTCATGCTCGCTTCCTATTCTTGGCCGGGAAATGTCCGTGAACTGCGTTATTTTATCGAACGGCTCATCATTGTTGCCAAAGAATTTTCCATTGATGCAGCCGCCCTTGCCGAATACTGGGAAGATCGCAACGAGTCGCCGGAAACGTCCGAGCAGTTACCATCTGCAATTTCCGCCATCGCAGAAAGCGAACCAGAAAGAATACAGGTAGAGCTGCAACGATGGCAGGGAAATATATCGAAAACCGCCACGGCTCTCCATATAGATCGGAGCACACTCTACCGAAAACTGAAACAATATAAAATCGAAGTAAAAAAATCTTACAGATAAAAACAGGTGATGCAAAAGAGTTTTTCCCTTTTGCATCACCTGTTCACCTTGTCTTTTAATAATTTTTCTTCTTGTCATAATAAAACCTCCAAGTTAATGTCTCTATCTTACACCAACTTGGAGGCTTACACAGATTTCGAAATAGTCTCTATAAAAATTCCATATTAGATATTAGAGTTTTACAGACTATTCTCCGATAGCAATAAAGGTAAAGTTACGATCAGTAGGGTCTCCGTCTCCGTTCCCTGTTTTTACCTTAACTTTATCCTTGTTGACAGCAATAATCACAACATTATCTCTTGTGCTTCCGCCGCTACTAGAAAAGCTTTCCCAATCAGGATAATTTTGTGTTAATACTACTGCTGGCGTAGTACAAAAACAACTACGAAAGGTTATCAGATAAATACCTGTCTCCAACTTGGTTGGATTAAAACACTCACTGCCTGAATGTACACTTCCATCAGCATTAACGCACCCATAAATTGTCGTTGCCATTTTTGCCCCTCCCAAAATAGTTAGTTTGTTTAGCCAATTTTATTCTACTTAAGTAGTAGCTCACTTAGAACAATAAGTAAAAATTTTATACTCGCCTATTTTTTTTCCACGAAAATCTTGTAGTGCATCGTTAGCACTTACTAATTTTATTTAACTTCTCTAAGAATGAAGTTTATCAGGGACACGCCGGGGTAAGTAGCCCGAGGGAGTTTCATCTAGTCAGCGTCCAATTTATTTTATGTAATATTATTCATTGCTGATTTTTAAAAATAATCGAAAGACAAGGTGACAGCTTTTTGTCTTATTTCGTCATCTTATTTTATCTTTCTTAATTCCCGTTATCTCTGCTAATTTTCTTAATGGTATTTAGTTTTCTCTCTATAAAACACGGGAACATAAAACACGGGGACAGGGATGGTGTTTTCTAAAAAAGATATGAAACACTACCCCTGTCCCCATTTTTCCTATCACCTCCTCACAACAAATATTTTTCATATATTTACAATAAAATAATCAACCTTATTTAATCATTTCCAATTCCCCTAGGATTCTACCTCAGTCTTATCGTTTCCGACAAATTTAGTTTTAACAGTATAGTATAGTTAAATGTAGCACAAAATACTGATTATCTTATGAACAGAGGAGGTTATGCCTTTGAAATGTGATGCGGTATTCGAAGGTGGTGGCGTGAAAGGAATTGGTTTAGCAGGAGCGGTTTCCGCAATACAAAATGCGGGATATGAATTTCAAAATATGGCCGGTACTTCTGCAGGAGCAATTATAGCTTCATTGCTTGCAGTTGGTTTTACGGGTGATGAGATAGGGAAACTATTAAAAACTATCGAGTATCAAAAATTCCGAGATGAAACCGCTATGGATCACTTCGGGCTACCTGGAAAGACCTTAAATATAGCAATTGAATACGGGATATACAAAGGAGACTATTTTGAATCCTGGCTTGAAAATTTATTGCGCAGTAAGGGAAAAACAACTTTTGGAGATATAAAGATTAACAATCCATCACAGGAAAAATACAAGTATAAATTTTGCGCCATTGCGTCAGATATTACAGACAAAAAATTGCTTATACTTCCTGAAAGTCTTAAGGATTTCGGAATTGACCCAGACCAATTCAGTATATCTAGAGCAGTTAGGATGAGTATGAGCATACCGTTGTTCTATGAACCAATTAAACTTATCGATTCGACCGGTAGAACGCACTATATTGTGGATGGCGGCGTGCTAAGCAATTACCCAATATGGCTTCTTGATGATGGAACTAGCACCCCTGAATGGCCGACTTTTGGTTTTAAACTTACTGAATTTAACAATCATGAGCTCCCTACAGAAGATTTTAAACCCATAGATAGTCTTACCACTTTTTTAGAAAGCCTTATAGGTACAATGATGAGTGGAAATGACAAATATCATATTTCTAAATCTCTTGGTGACTTTAGTAGAACTATTAATATCTCTACAACCGTGAATATTAAAAACACACAAACAAAAATCTATACTACAGACTTTGATATCACTCAGGAAGAAAGCCAAGCACTATTCAATAATGGAGTAATATCGGCACAAGAATTTTTAAAGGAATGGAATTTTGAAACTTGGAAACAACGTTATCGGCAAAATCGCTAATAGATCAGTGAAATCTCCCCTCACGTTACGAAATCTACTAGAAGTACTTCTAATGCCATTGTTCTAGCAGAAAATCAGCTACGAATAAAATGAATGATTTAATAAAAAAAATAAACCGTTGGTTCAATTAGATTCCCAACGATTTACAAGGACATTTAGTGACGTCAGACAAAAGAGTGTAAAGCTGAGCCTCTTTGATTGAAATATTTCCGATCGAACTTTAGGGAATCTCTCATCCTAGGTTTGATTCCCTGATCTATTTATTTAAGACAAAAAGAACCGTCATCTTGTCTTTTGTAGGGACAGTATCCGAATTTTTGAAGCACTGCAAACCGTGACCTCGTCTTTCCTGCCACTACCCTTTCCATCACTCACAAAGTACCCATAGACAAAGGCTCAACTGGCAGTTATTATGAACTGCTAGTTGAGCCTTTGTCTATGATATGTTTCCAATCGAACTTTCGATACTCCAGCCTCTTAGGTTTGATTCCCAGCTCTAATAATTCCCTGTCTAATCTCGCATAGATAATGTCTCTATACTCTTCGAATGGAATGTCGTCAGCTATTTCAGTGAGAAGACCAAACTGGGAAAGATTATATATCATAACTTCTTCTTGTTGCTTAACCATGACATATTTTTTCTTATCAAAATCTGTCATCAATTTAACTGTAATATCAGCGCTGTCTACTTCCTCAGCCATAATTATGTCGTCTGTTGTTTTATAGATTCTATACATTTCCAGAACCTCTATTTCCCAAGAAAACAAATCTTGTCCCTTGTAAATAGAACGAACCTCTCCCCTTGGTCGTGGCGAGGATGGCTCCCCGCCACATGCTGCGGTGCTGCCTTGACCACAACTTTTTACTAGCCTGTACTGATACCAATTTATATATCCCCCTTCATCATCCTGCACGTGGTTTCTCCTATCGGCTAAGGTAGATAGAAGAAACCAAAATACAGTTTGTTTCAGGGGAAATTAAAAAAACGCATGCGAGGTTATTCCAACCTACACATGCGCTATACTTCATCTTGATTGCATGCAAACGCTAAGCCTCTGCCAAAACTTCAATCGTATTATACCAAGCGAACGGACTATCTCCCTTGTAATCAAGAGAAAAGCACGGTATAATAAATTGTCGTCGTAGACAGCTAGCTGTTACGTGTAGGTGCTTGCTCACCTGCTCGTGCCTGAAAGTGCTCCAACACTTTCGGGACACGGCGACTTTTTTAATTTCCACCTATTTTTATTATAATCCATTTCTTGGGGATTGCAAGCAAAAGTAAATCGAAACATGATTTTTCATCGCAGAAATCATGTTTTTTTATACAAAAATGACAGCTCAAAAATCCAAGCTGTCACGGCTGGTAATATTAGGTTATAATAATAAAGGACGCAGTTTGCGGCTGCGTCCTTAAAACTGAATATAGAGGTGATACCATGCAGCTAGAAACTAAATGGTTTAGACTAATAGTTTCTGCTAAGTTCATTGTAGCGGTTACGACGCTCGTTGCGCCTGCAGGTAGCAACACACCAGATTCAACCGAAACGTCCTGTGTCGAGCAGGGCGTTTTGGGTTTATTTAGTATATGCTTATTATATTAGATTTTATTCGTAATGTAAATAAGCAAGCAATTTCTCGAATTTATAGCACCTGCGAAATAACTGGTGCATAGCCTTCTGAGATATATCCCTCTCTAAAAATTACTTTATGCTATCTTTCTTATAGGGACAGTGTCCGAGTTTTTGTAGCACTGCAAAGCGACAGACTGTCTTCCTTAAGTCTTATATTCTTTTATATCTAAAATATTTTCATTATCTTGCTGGCAAAAAGTGAACCATGATTTTTATTACATTCTTTCAATATAATCTCCAACGACGAGGGCACGAAGGATTCGTCATTCAGTACAGAAAGTGACATTCATTGTTCGTAATTTTTAGCTATACTCCTTATTGAAATCCCCTTCTATTTCTCTTATTAAAAAAATATTTACGCCCTCAATTTATAATATAATTATAAATATTATCTTCAACTGGATTTTTCATATTATATTTAATATTTACAATTGGCAACTCTTTACCATCGTTATTCTTTATTGTCTTTTGCACAAAATCAATTGGTTCAATATCTCCCATATAATAAAAATCATTGCCTTCATTATTACTCTTCTTAATAAACAATAACATTTTAAGCCCATTACTCTTATAACCTTTAATAGCAACGACTTCTTTAGAATTTAAATTAACTTTACTTCTTGTCATCCAACTAAACTGATTCTTATTAATAAAATGATCCTCATATTTTGTGCTTTCATCTATATTATCTTCTTTTTTATAATTCACGAAAATTGGGCAAGTATTATTCTTTATACTATAACCAAACATCGTTCCTTCTTCATTTTTATTCCAGTTTAAAATTCTAGCTACATCCTTACGAGAATACTTTTCATATAAGATAAACCCATTTATATATTTTTCTTTATTAAATGAAGTCGTAAATTTATAATAACCATACTCTATAGCATCTTTTAAGAATTCAAAAAACGTATGATTTTGAAGCATCTTTTCCATATGTCCAGACAAGCAAATATCATTATTCTGAAATACTATATTGTCTGTTAATTTGAACTTATTAAATGCAGCTTGCAAAATAAATTTACCATTTAAACAACTTATTGCTGATTGCATAGTCTCATTTGATGGAATAAATCTATACTTTTCTTTCATTTCGTTCACTACTTCTTGAACCTTAATTTTCTTATTAACAATTAAATTTCTTAAAATGATAATTTCTTCAATCCTCTTGCCATTACAAATTTCTTTAGAAAAGAACTCTAAATTTTTAAGTTCTATTTCATTTATCTTATCTTTTAAATCACCCTCAATATTCCGAATAAAACTAAAATAAGAATTAGCATATTCTACATATGTATATGGGTCTCGACTTCCATGTTCAATAAAATCCATCATTGATGGATTTTTTCCCAATTTGTATTTCAAGAGATCATAGTCTTTTTTTAAATATGCTTTCTTTGACATATTTTCATTATCAATAGATTCAAATATCCTTTGCTTCGTAATATAGTCAAAATTAATCGTTGAAGCTCCTGGAATATTAGCACTACCACCTGAAATCAATTTTCTAAGCGTATCTTTATTGTAAGAGTTTTCACCATATATAGCGATTGGAATCAAATAGTTATTCTCATAATTTCCAATGAAATCTATAACCGTAAGATATTCTTTTCCTTCTGTTTTTCTTAGGCCTCTCCCCAATTGTTGAATGAAAATAGTTGCTGATTGTGTAGGTCTTAACATAATGATTTGATTAACCGATGGAATATCTACACCCTCATTAAAAATATCAACGGTAAAAATATAATCTAACTTTTCATCTTCTAAACTTTTCATTGCTTCTTCACGTTCACACTCATTGCTTTTACCTGACAATGAAACTGTTTTATAGCCACGTTTATTAAATTCTTGCGATAAGATATCTGCTTCTTCTACTCTACTACAAAATATCAGCCCTTTTACCTTTCCATGATCGCAATTGTATAATTTAGAAGCTTCGATGACTTTATCAACCCGCTCAGCACATACCAATTGATTAAATTTTGTTTTGTCCGAAATCAGTTCTCCATTGATTTGTAAATCGCTAATACCATAATAATGAAAAGGTGATAATATTTTTTCTTCTAATGCCTTATTCAAACGAATCTCATAGGCAATGTTATAATCAAAAATTTCAAATATATTGCAACCATCCATTCTTTCTGGTGTTGCTGACATGCCTAAAAAGAATTTAGGTTGAAAATAATTGATGATTTTCTGATATGTATTCGAAGTAGAATGATGTACTTCATCAATAATAATGTAATCAAAACATTTACTTTCAAATTGCATTAAATTTTCATTTTTAGATAAAGTTTGCACTGTTGCAAATAAAAAATCAGCCTCTGTTTCTTTGGCATTTCCACTAAAAAGACCAAGTGTTTTTGACGTTCCAAAAATATTTCGGTAAGCTTTCATTGCTGATTTTAATATATTTCCTCTATGTACAATAAATAGTAACCTTTTGGGTTTATATTTTCTCGCATCAAAAGCCGAAAGATAAGTCTTCCCCGTACCTGTCGCTGATACAATAAGAGCTTTATTTTTACCTTTATCACGTAGTTGCCCAAGCTGAAACAATGCCTCTTTTTGCATTTTATTTGGCTCAATATCGCGCAAAACAAAATCATCATTTTTAACGCTTACTTTTGCCTTTTTAAATTCTTTATAGATAGATTCATACTTCTCAATCCACTCTGATGTAACCGGACTAGATGCATGAAAGATTTTATTAAATTCATTTAAAATCTGGTAAGTAAGTGCACCTTGATTCATCGAAGAAACTTTTAAATTCCATTCTTGATTGACACTTAATGCATTTTGAGTCCAATTACTGCTACCCACAATAATCGTATATTTATCATTTTTTCTAAATATATAACCTTTTATATGTAAATTTTCTTTTGTTGAAATACGCACATCCAGATTACTAAATTTAATTAGACGATTCAATGCTCTTGGTTCTGTAAAATTTAAATATTGTGATGTTATAACTTTTCCCTTAATATTCTTTTCTTTCACTTCTTGCAAAGCATTAAACAATGCGGCTATCCCACTATTTGTAATAAAAGCAACTGAAAAATAGAACTCATCACATGCTTTCAGTTCGCGAATAATATGTGAAAGAACCTTTTTTTCGGCTTTAAAATCATTTACCAATAGATTAGGTTGATATTCTTCAGATGAAGTTTGTTCAGCATTAATAAAGCCAGTAATCAAACTAGTTTTAAAAATTTCCATTTGATTGCGCTCCAATTAATTTAAAAACTATCGGCAAATCTGCTTCTGCCCAATCTAGTTGCTTTAATTCATCTTTCCTTAACCATTGGAACGAAATATGCTCTTTTAACTTAAATTCAGGTTTTTCTACTTCGCATAAATAACTATGCATAATAATTTTAAAATCTGGATATTCATGATTCACTGTCATAAATTTTTTATCTTCATGAACTTCAACCTTCATATCCATTTCTTCTATTAATTCTCGTTTTAAAGCATCTACACGACTTTCTCCAATTTCAATTTTTCCACCAGGAAATTCATACTTATATGAAATATAATCAAATTTCCCTTTACTACGTTGCATACATAAAATTTTTCCTTGATGAACAATTACGCCAGCAACTACCTCATAAGTTTTCATATATGTTCCTCCAAAATGATTCAATCGTTGAATTTCTGCTAACAGTATTACTAGATAATTTGATGGTTATTGTATAATTTTATATTTATTTTATCACACAATAAATCCTATCTTTATTTCTCTTATCATTATTATTTTCTTTATTTTAAAAATGTTATTTTGTATTACTTATTTACATTTCCTCATAGAAAACAAACTTCCTGCCAAATTAATGCATTGTTTGTCAAAAAACTATATAGCAAAGCTATATTCCTCCTATATAAATTCAATTATATTTGTATCACTATCTTTAATGCTTTCATTATATTTCGACAAAAAAATAAGGGCTATTATCGTCTTCCATTCACGATAATAGCCCTTATTCTTTTACTTTCTTTCATCTTTTTTAGGAAAATATTCAGCAAACGATTTACGAAATTGAACTTTTGCCCATGAACGAGCTTCTGGATCAGAATCGGACATCATTAACTTTACGGCTTCCAGCATATCTTTCGTATCTTGGTCAAATATGATCTTAGTTTCTTCTTGTATTTTTGATTTAGCTTCGATTCCTTTTAATAACCAATCCGTAGATACTTCATAGAAATCAGATAATACGACAATTGCTTCTGCGCTAGGTTTTACAACGTCTTTTTCGTATTTCCCTAGGTTACTTCTCGATACTTTACACTCGTTAGATACTTCCTGAAGTGTTTTATTCGATGACTGTCGCAAATAAAACAACCTTTTTCCTAGAGTGTCTAGTTCTGCTGAATTCTGCATATTTCGCTCTCCTTTTCTCAAATTTGATATTTATCCTTGAATTTTTCTCATATTTGACCTATAATGAAATTGTAAGTTATATAGTTACGTAAATAAATCACACAAACCTGGCCGGCCGGTGGGAGAAGAGAACTAGCAAGCTTACCAAAAACTTCATAATACTTTTTCTACAAAAGGAACCACTTAATCAAAATTAGGAGGAAGCAAATGAAACATTTTAAAATTGCTTATGGACCTGAAGCAAAAAAGTATTTTTCCACACAACGCGATCTAGTACAAGCCGGGGACACGGATTACACCGATGTGGCGGCAGTGGTACTGACCAATGAAGAGGCCGATTATGCCCTAGAAGTTCAGCAAACGAAATTCGGCATTCCGCTGTTTATTGTTTTGGTAAACAACGCCGAGCTTGATGAAAAATTAGTAGGCAAGGTCTATCACATCATGGACAACGTTCATTTCGATTTACGTCTCTACAGCCGTCAAATCGAAGCGGCCGCTAGTCAGTATGAGGAAAAAGCTCTGCCACCATTTTTTAAAGCATTAAGCGAATATGTTGAAACCGGCAATGCAGCGTTTGACTGCCCGGGGCATCAAGGCGGACAATTTTTCCGCAAGCACCCTGCCGGACGTTATTTATATGAATTTTACGGTGAAAATATTTTCCGTTCTGACATCTGTAATGCCGATGTAAAGTTAGGCGACTTACTCATTCATGAGGGTTCTGCCTGCGATGCACAAAAACATGCGGCTAAAGTATATAATGCCGACAAAACCTACTTTGTATTAAACGGAACTTCCACCGCAAATAAAGTCGTGACGAATGCTTTGCTTGCACCCGGTGATTTAGTGCTATTTGATCGAAACAATCATAAGTCCATTCACCAAGGGGCATTGGTACAAGCAGGTGCATCACCTGTTTATCTAGAAACCGCTCGCAATCCTTTCGGCTTTATTGGCGGGATTGACAGCCATTGTTTCGAAGAAAACTATCTTCGAAACCTAGCTTCGGAAATCAACCCTAGCAAAGCCAAGGAAAAACGTCCATTCCGTCTGGCTGTGATCCAGCTTGGTACCTACGATGGCACGATTTATAATGCCCGTCAAGTCGTAGATAAAATCGGTCATTTATGCGATTACATTTTATTCGACTCCGCTTGGGTTGGCTATGAGCAATTTATTCCGATGATGAAAGACTGCTCGCCATTATTACTAGAACTAACAGAAAAAGATCCGGGAATCCTTGTAACCCAATCGGTACATAAACAACAGGCAGGATTTTCGCAGACTTCGCAAATCCACAAAAAGGACAGCCATATCAAAGGACAAAAAAGGTATTGTGACCATAAACGTTTTAACAATGCTTTTATGCTCCATGCATCAACTAGTCCATTTTATCCGCTATTTGCCGCGCTAGACGTCAATGCGAAAATTCACGAAGGTGAAGCGGGTCGCCATTTATGGATGGACTGCGTAAAAATGGGAATCGAAGCGCGCAAGGCAATCCTTAAAAATTGTTCCTTGATTAAGCCTTTCATACCTACGCAAGTAAGCGGTAAGAAATGGGAAGATCATGCTACGGATGAAATGGCAAACAATCTGGAGTTCTTCAACTTCCATCCGAATGAAAAATGGCATTCCTTCCCGGGCTATGCGGACAACCAATATTTCGTTGATCCTTGCAAATTGATGCTGACCACACCCGGAATCAATGTAGATACTGGCGAATATGACAACTTTGGCATTCCTGCGACGATTTTAGCAAATTATTTAAGAGAGAACGGTGTTATCCCAGAAAAATGCGATCTAAATTCAATCTTATTCTTATTAACACCTGCAGAAACGCCAACCAAACTACAAAATCTAGTGTCGCAAATTGCCCGCTTTGAGCTTGCGATTCAGGAAGATGCACCGCTTAGCGAAGTATTGCCAACGGTTTATCAAAACAATATGGCTCGCTATGAATGCTATACAATCCGAATGCTATGCCAAGAAATGCATGATTTCTATAAAGAGCATGATGTAAAACGCTTGCAGCAAAATTTATTCCGCAAAAAAACGTTCCCAGGTTATGCCATGAGTCCGCAGGCAGCGCAGTGGGCTTTGATTCGCGGTGATGCTGAGCTTGTTCCTTTGACGGATATCGTCGGACGAATCGGTCTGGAAGGCGCACTCCCTTACCCACCGGGCATCATTTGTGTCGTACCGGGAGAAAAGTGGAATAAAACCGCACAGCAATATTTCTTAACTTTAGAAGAAGGCATCAATAAGTTCCCCGGTTTTTCCCCAGAAATTCAAGGTGTTTATCTCCAGCAAGATGGTAGCCGCATCAGGGGCTACGGTTATGTATTAAAAGAATCTTGATCGCAATACACCGATCGGAAAGGGGAACTATCTATGTCTGAAAAAAATAATAAAATGAGCGTTATGCAGCTTACATTTTTAACTGCCATCAATATGATGGGCTCAGGTATCATTATGCTGCCAACGAAACTAGCCGAAGTCGGGACGATTTCGATCATTTCATGGCTAGTAACTGCAACTGGATCAATGGCTCTGGCCTACGCTTTTGCAAAGTGCGGCATGTTCAGCCGAAAATCTGGCGGCATGGGTGGCTATGCAGAGTACTCGTTTGGTAAAGCTGGCAATTTCATGGCCAACTATACCTATGGAGTTTCATTGATTATTGCCAATACTGCGATTGCCATTTCCGCGGTAGGCTACGGCTCAGAGTTCTTTGGCGTAACCTTGTCGCCGATGGCGGTCAGTCTCTGGACAATCTTCACGTTATGGCTGGCTACGGTTCTAAATTTCGGTGGAGCGAGAATCACGGGAAAGATCAGTTCCTTTACGATTCTCGGCGTTATTATTCCTGTTGTCATTCTCAGCATTTTCGGCTGGTTTTGGTTCAGCGGTGAAATGTACGCAAATTCTTGGAATCCACATGACTATCCGCAATTTGAAGCGATTGGCATGTCCATTTCCATGACGTTATGGGCATTTCTCGGCTTGGAATCTGCTTGTGCCAATACCGATGCCGTTGACAACCCAGAAAGGAATATTCCGATTGCCGTTTTAGGCGGCACCTTGGGAGCTGCCGTGGTTTATATCATTTCAACAAACGTAATGGCAGGCATCGTGCCAAATATGGAACTAGCCGAATCTACAGCGCCATTCGGTCTGGCATTTGCAACCATGTTTGATGACAGCATCGGTAAAATCGTTATGGGAATGATGATTTTATCCTGCTTCGGTTCTTTACTTGGCTGGCAATTTACCATTGCCCAGGTTTTCAAGAGTTCCGCACAGGAAGGTTACTTTCCTCAGATTTTTAACAAAGTAACCAAAGCCAATGTTCCAATCGCGGCAATGCTGATTATTACTTCAACACAGACCTTATTAGCACTTATGACGATGAGTCCTTCGCTGAATAAGCAATTTAACGTATTGGTTGATCTAGCGGTAGTAACGAATATTATTCCCTACCTTCTATCAATGGCAGCGTTAGCCGTCATCCAAGAAGAAGCGAAAATTCTCCCGCAAAAAGCCAAGCTCGTAAACTTTGTAGCATTCATCGGCTCAGCGTACAGCTTATACGCTCTCTACGCTTCCGGACTTACCGCCATGACTTACGGCGCAATCATCACTTTCGCCGGTTGGACACTGTATGGCTTTGTTTCGAAACGCTTCGATTTAAAACGTCCTAAGGTAATCAATTAAAAATTTCTCATACGATTTGAACGAAACTCACCCTCCAGATGCGATAAAATCATATATATGTTGCCCTCTATAGGAAAAGCGCTCTCCACTGACAGTACATTACTTGGAGAGTGCTTTTCCCTTTTTTCCCGCTGCTACATGGCAGAAAGCTCTATAAAAGCAACACATATTCCTACTATTAAAAATAAACTTCGTTCAAAAAAAAGACCTATACACAGTAATAGTATATCACAATGCATAGGCAAAACAAGATTGTTCTCTTTGGAGCGTTATATAATTATGATGAGCAGTTCCTACAAAAAGAGATCCCCTAAAAAACTTAGGGGACCTCTTTTATCATCCAACTTCTTGAATTTGATCATCCTTATAAAATTCATTTATTGCTTTATCTAATTGTCGACTAATCTTTAAAACTTCTGGATGTTCTATTCCTTTTTTGAGCGCAATTACATGCATTTTCTGTCGTAAACACTCAATTTTTTCTCTTAAGCACTTCAAAATAAGCCTCTTTCTTAAAATTTGCATGTTAATTATTTTACTACTAAGACAAGAACTCTACTCTGTTTTTTAGATTTAGATTTAATTAGTCAATTCAAAAATAGATTTATTTGGATTATAAACACCCCACTGCTCAATCGATGCCTTCAACTCAGGATGACTCTGGGCATATTCTTCAAGAGGGATACCAAGTTTCCAAGCTTCAGCGGCTTGATTCAAGGCAGCAACTCCGCCCTTAAGCCCCATAGGATGCGCATGCATTGATGCACCAGCACCAATGACAATATCCGAACCAAGGTCACTCATCACTTGCGGTACTAGCCCTGGATACATGCCAGCCGCAGGAGATGGAAAGGTTGGTTTAAGGCCATGAAACTCTGACAATAGAGATTGCGCAATACGTACATATCGTTCAACTAAACTAGGTACTTTTCCATATGCACAATTGTAAACTACAATATCCGCACCATCAAGCCGCATAAACTTCCCATGAATTAGGTGAGAGGACATGCCCGTGTCTTTGCTCATATAGCTGGTTCCACTATAGCAAGGATGTGCTAGGAGTGGAACATTTATGCTGTTATCCTCTGCGAGAGCGCCTAAAGTTCCGTAGCCAGAAGCATGTACGTTAAGCATAAGAGCTTGAACTCCCATATCGATAGCTTTATGGGCTTTCTCAAACATGCGATCTTGACGGTCTGTGATGTTAGGAATATACAAAACTTTTTTTCCTGTTTCCTTGTAAGCTCTTTCAGCTGCTCTAAGGCAAGCTTCAATACGCTTAAAAAGAGGGGCATGAACTGGATCGGCAATTAGTTCATCATCTTTAATCATATCAACACCAGCAATACACAATTGGTAGAATTGGCGTTCAATAACATCTACAGGAATACCCGTGCAAGGTTTAATCATTGCAAGGGTCAAAGGACGATCATAGATACCAAGTAAATCTCGCAATCCTTTGGTACCAAAACGAGGTCCCTTAAAGCCAGCAACAAAACTCTTTGGAAATTGGAGATCAAGTAGTTTAAGATTATCGACGATGGAAATATTACCAAACACAGTAGAAAGAAGCTCCGGAAGTTGCTGACCAATATTTTCCCAAGGAAAAGCAATTTGAACAATACATGTACGTACCTTATCTGGGCAAAAGGTTTCATAGCCTGGAATATTGTAAACACCGATAACGCGGCCTACATGATTACGGCGAACCTCATCAGTTTCATCTGGCACACGCAGCCATGTACCAGTTGTCTGTTCAACCGCCATTGCACCAGCGCGCATAAGCACATCTACAGTTTCCGCTTTCATTAAGTAAGTAGCTACGATAAACTGATCTAAATCGATAGATTCGCTTTGACAAAAAATAATCGGATCATAATGAACATTCATAATAAGCGCCCCTTTTAATTTAATCTTACTTTTTACAAAAACAATGACTATTTATTAAAAACCATATCTATAACATTCACTTGACAATTCTCCTAGACCAATACGTCGTCATTGAGCAGTTCAGAAAATGAAAAAATAAAACGATCACAGATCGGCAGCATTACCGCATAATCACCTTTACTCACACCATCATATACACCAATAACCTGAAATCCGGCTTCCTTGCAGATCGCAGCAGCTTTTGTTGAATCCTCAAATACAGTACATTCGCATGGCGAAACTTCAAAATGCTCAGCACAATGCAAAAATATCTTGGGACTGTTTTTATTGGCATGAACATCGTCAATGGTGACAATAAAATCAAATAGTTTTAAGATCCCTGTCCGTTCCAGAGCGGGTATGATAAAATCTCGTTCCATTGCTGTCGCTAAACAGATATTTATCCCGGTTTGACGTAAATTTTTAATATATTGATGAGCGAAATCTTTGAGTGGTATATAGTATCGATAGTTTTCTCCCATCTTTGAACGCCAGCAATCTACAATTTCTTTTTCACTTTCCTTGAGCAGAAATTGGTTCTTAAACAAAGTGGCTGTTTGAGATATTCCCAAAGGCTTGGCAATATTCATGATATTTTTAGGCGGCGTAATACCGCGATCATTTAAATAATTGAAAATAATACGCTCCCAATACGCAGCAGATTCAAAGAGCGTCCCATCAAAATCAAAAATCGCAACCTTCATTTTGCTTCTCCTTTTTAATTAACCGCTCCCTCATACCACAAAATTTTATCGCCTTCATCAACAACGTTATTTATAGGTACGAAGCTCGGAAAGTGTGGCAAAAGAGTCTGACATCTTTTCTTTTAGCAGTTCTTGTTGATACTTAAATGCTTGACGATAATATTTGGTATGCTCTTGTAGAGGTTTATAACTATCTTTAACTGCAACCCATGTTGAAATTGCCTTCTTAAGATCAGAAATATCACCTACTGCGTAAGCAGCAACAGCAATATTGGCCATAAGTGCGCCTTCCACTCTTTTAAGTGTTACAACTTCACAATCAAGTACATCCGATTTAATCTGATTCCAAAGTCTGCTTTTGCTGCCTCCTTCAGTAACAATCACACTCTCTAAATGGATGCCATTATCACGAATACTATCAGCTAAAGACAGATATTCGTAGGCAATTGATTCCAGTATTGACCTCCACATTTCACCACGGTCGGTAGCACTTGTCATGTTTAAAAAGCAACCGCTAGCATTGGCAATATTACCACTTCCACCTTGAAGATAAGGGAAAAACAATGTACCATTTGCGCCTGACGGCACATTTTTAGCTAATTCTTGAATCTCATCATAAAATGTGTTATCTCCGACTCTGCCGCAAACGTTATCCCTAAACCACCGCAACGATAAACCACCTGTACGTATATATCCCCAATAAAAATAAGTATTTGGTAAAGTTCCAATCGAATAAAACAAACCAGAGTTACGACTGAGATTTTTGTTAATGCCATTAACCATGATAGTAAACATCGCCGCTGTACCGGCAACGTCAGCAGCCATTCCTGCTTCCACAAGTCCGCAGCCTAGATTGGATTGCATCGTATCTCCTGCTCCAGCGACAATTGGAATTCCAGCAGGAAGCCCACTAAGTTGAGCTTCTTCGTCACAGAGTTTTCCCACGATATCCCACGGTTTTACGATTTTAGGCAAGAAATTTATAGGTATTTTAAAATTATCCATCTGTTTTTTTGACCAAGTCTTACTTTCTGAATCGTAACCAATGAGCCATCCCGAAAGCGTCGCCCAATCAATAAAAGTGTCTTCTGCTTTTAGATTTGCAAGACGTGCCAACACATAAGGACCATTGTTCAAAAATTTGGCACCACATTTTTTAAAGCGATCATGGTTCTTTAATATCCAACGCGCAATTATAGGAGGCTCAAAGGCATCAACGATTGAGTTCCCACTCTCTTCGACCCAAATCGGCTCCAAATTATCCCGAACCCATTTTGCATCATCGGCTCCGCGAGAATCAAGATAAGGAATATAAGGAGTTATTGCCTTTCCATCTTTGTCGACACCAACTATTCCGCAAATGATTCCATCGCCGCAAATTGCACGTACATCCTGAGGATTAATCTTACTTTTGGCAAGGCAAGACTTGATTCCCTCTCTAACCGAGTAAAGATAATGGTCGGCATCCATTTCCGCCCATCCTGCTTTTGGGTAACTGATAACGTTTGGAATCGATTCTTCCGCTACACAAACAGTATCATCTCTGTAAATGGCGGTCTTTGTGCTTTGTGTTCCACAGTCAAAACCAATGTAATATTTAGGCATACTATTAAGCCTCCCGTAAAAAAATTCACTTTGAATCTACTTTACCAGTTCTTTGGCCACTTCAAGATCGGTGCCTAACACATTAATATATTCGCCTTTCAAGACGGCCTTAATTGCTTCAATTTTTTCTCTTCCCATAGCCACAGCAATAACACTTTTGCATTTCCTGATCTGATCTGCTTTGATTCCCATGAATATATCACTTTGGCCTTGGAGCATCTCATTTCCTCCAGCATCAATAAAAGACGCACCAATGATGGCCTTTGCACCATGTTCATAAGCCCAAATAATTTCCTCTTTACTCATTGAACAGCGGTCTAATGTAGATCCTAGACTGGTTTGTCCAATACCAAGTAAAATAACATCCAAATTGTTATAACAATCCAAGACTGGTTTCACTGCCATATTTTCTTCGAGCTGCCGGCGAACTTTATCTTCCCGGATAATAAATGGTGTATTTAACATCGTGTATTTTCCTCCAAGTCGATTAGCAAACCTTGAACAATTACTGTTAGCGTACCACTCCTCTCCTTCAAATGATTCCCCAGCAATTAATGCTACAAATCGCAGATTTCGACAATTATAAATATTAGTATATTTAGAACATGCTGCAACCGTGTATCCAGCGGAAATCCCAATTAGACTTCCGTTAACAATATATGAAGTAAAAATAATTGATATCGATCTCGCTAAGGCAACAAACGCTTCTTTATGATTTAACCCATTCATATCTATTACTACAGCATTTTCAAGACGATAACGTTTTTTTAGCTTTTCCGCCAACAAATATTCGTTAGAAAATGGATCATTGATATTAACCGACACAATATTGTTTCTTTTAGCTTTTGTAATTAACTTACTGACTTGAGGACGTGAAATATAGAGTCGATCTGCTATTTCATTCTGACTGAGCTCTTCGTGAAAATACATTTTGCAGATCTGAACAATTAATCTTAATTTATCCGGATTCATAGAAGAAAACAGCCCCTTCCCATCTCTATGGTATAGTATTTTAACTATTGAAACACTTAATTTCGGAAAAAGCCATTGTAAAACCAAATAATTCCTATATCCAGTATATATTTACATTAACGAATATTCAATATATTCAAACACTTTGGAACATATGTTAACAATTTATGTTTCTTTATAATACATCTTCCTATAAATAAGCGCTTACTGCACTATTATTTGCGACTTTGTCTCACGCATGAAACCCCAGGAATTAAACAATATCAATCTATCGCTTAATAGAAAATCATTATATAATCTCTCCTTCCGTCTTGCTGTACTACTAGTGTAAAAAGTCTACTCTATAAAATATTATGTAACATATGTTCCAATATAAGAATCTTACGAACTTTCTAAATTGTATTGCATACACAATCTTTAACTCGTAATCTTCCCATTTTACCCTAGATCAGTGATTGTGCATGCTAACTTTATACTCCTCCGGCCATCCCCCGACCGTTTAAGCTCAAATCCCTCACTCCATCAGATTAAGTTCCTGCAGAGCAAACAAAAAAAGATACAACCATAGTTGCACCTAGCATTTCAACTTATAACTGAACGATATATCTGATAGTCTTTAATTTTTTACACAAAAAAGGCTCTAGCTAAAATCACTAGAGCCATTAGTTTCATTATTGGTGCAGTTGATAGGGTTTTGTACCATACGCTTTGATTTTAAGAAAATATTTCGCACCTAAATTTTCGTATTTAATAATAATAGAGTAAAAAGAGCCTGCCTATAAGCTGATCAAAATCATCATTACACAACTGACTCTTGTAATTATCAAATCAAAACCCATTTTCATATTTATACCTATTAAATCAACTTACCTAACAACCACTATATATTTATACCCCAGAATTAAATGTTATTCCCGTTGCAAATCCACTAGCAATCGCATCATTTTGTAAATATTGATTTTCTGCTTGAGATAAACCATTTGAAGTTCCTTTAACGTCTTTAGAATCTGTATCTACTTTCCCTGTACTATCTAATTTCCCATCAGCAGTGTTATCAATTTTTCCAAGCTTAGGGTTCTCTAAATTTGCTGGTCCCAAATTTAGCTGCATCTTAAACATCCCATATGTTATAACAAGTATTTTTTGTCCATCGACAACCATTATTTCAGACTTAGACTCTTGCGCCCCACTACTTTGACTACTTTTATTTGCATTGCTAGTTTCCAAACTGCTAGTCTGATTTATTTGGCTTTTATTTGATTTGACTTTGCCGGTGTCTTCTATTCCAAAAAAGCCAGATGTGCTACTAATATTATTTACCATAATATATCCCCCTTGTATAAAAGAAACATTATTACCATTACTTTCTATATCGTAACTAACACAATAAAAATTAATAGTCATTGCTTAAATATAATAATTTCTATTGCAAAAATTATATTTTAAATGGATTGTTGTGCTGCTAGGACTAAGACAGCTATATTTTGTACATTATTAAACTGATAATTTAATATATCTTCTGTCTCAAACTGTATATGATATTTATTCTCCAATGTACTAAAAAGAATTGCTAAATCTACAGGGGACAGCCCGACCTCGTTACTTAATAACTCGTCAGTTGAATCTTTAACATTCTTTTGAAATGTACTTTGTATCAAGTCCATTATTTCTTTTTCTATTTTTAGTACCTCCATACTAGCCTCCATAATTTATATTAGATTTGATGTCCCATAGTCTACCAATTTTGATTCTATAATAGTACAAAGTTTATTCACATTATCATAGCTAAAAAACATGTCCTCATTATAATTCTCATTAGCTTTATTTACAAATTTATGTATATATTCTGGACAAATTTTTATATATTCTTTCTTTTTAAGTGTTTTCGATAAACTATAATCTAACAAAAAACAATTGATAACAACATCATCTATAACCCACCCATACTTATATTGTAATTGCAAAAATACCTCATTAGCAGGTGGCATCGGGGTGCATAATGTGTTAATCACCGTGATATCTGCTGCAACAGCATTTGATATCAAGTATGCCATATCATCAAAATGTGTAGAAATATTATCTATAAAAGGTCCCACAGATCCAGGAATACCAATAATAAAAAGATCTGGGACTGTATTTATTTCGATATTTTTTATGAATTGATTAAATTTTAATATTTTTTCAGTATTACTATATTTTTTTTCAAACATAAATTGAGGAAAATTTATAACACCTAGTAACTCCCCATATTGTTTCGTCCCTACCATTTGCACATTATATCCTTTTTTTGAAAAATAATTATATAATGCCATCTGTGTAGAAAATTTATCACTTCGCTCTTCAAGACTTGCAGAAAAAATTATTGGCGTTCTAATACGGCTTAACTCATACGATAAAACCGTAGGATCTTCCATATTATATTTTAAAGGAATATATTCTATATCATTATTCTTACTAAACTCTTCTAGTATGTTGTGTACACTTGTCCAACAAGAATATATTTTTTCAATTTGTTCTCTATTTTCTTTAATATAAGGGAAAATATGTTGTGTGAAATCACAAAATCGTGATGGTTTATTCAATATTAAATTTTTCATTTCCATATATTTAAGAGAATTAATTAACTCGATTGAAGTTAGTGTTGACTTATAATCTATGGAATCTATGCTTTTTATTCCCCACCCTTTTAATGACACAGCTGATGTAATATTCAAATCATCAACTAAATTATTGCTAAATCTTATTATTGGCATAGATTCAATGTCAACAGGAAGTAATGTAGTCTGGTTCATAGTGACCTCCACCGTCATTAATCATTTTCAATATTTCTAAATTGATTGATAAAAACATACTCACGCATCATCATATCAACCTCTTGTTTTATAGTTTTACAAAATTGAACCTTTTTCCTTACAGATAATTTATCAATATCATCTACGACCATAAGACATAATTTACAATAACGATATGCCCAACAATTATTACAGAGATCTTCTCCTATTTTCCCTACATTCAATCCACTTTCAATGTTTTGTAGATTAAAACCGTGGTCTAAGTCACCTAGTCTGGCAGATTTTGACTCTTCACTTACTTTTTCACATGGATAGAAATCCCCATCTGCATTAATAAAGAGCTTAAATACGCCCGGTATACAGGATCCAGCAGGATGTTCTATATCTTGAACACCATTTTGTGTAATGTATAGCTTATCATAAGATTCTTTAATTTGCGCGTAAAATCTTTTGATCATATTAGATACATGTTTTTCCTCTAGTCTGCCAATAGAAATTAATATACATTTAAAAATTTCATATCTTTGATAAAGTATATTTTCTTCATTGATATTTTTTACTGCATCCGCTTCACAATTTTCTTTATATCTGTTGCTAACAGTAGAGACTACCAGATTATGCTCCTCACCCGGATTTAATTTAGTAAAAAAATCATTACACCCAGAAAAATATGATGACAATGATAATACTACACTAAATGCCATTAATTCATTCAGCTTAGGGTAGTGTTCCTTTATGTATTGTATATTTTTTATTACTGTATCAAAAGATCCTTGATCATTATTTTTAAATCTTCGATTTGCATTATGCGTTTGTTTATCACCATCTAGGCTAATCATAATCCCAAATTTAAATTCATTCATAAATTTAAGATTTTCATCATTAAACACTGTTCCATTTGTGGTAATTGTAAAGTAGTATTGTTTACCAGGATATTCATTGATTAAATATAATACCGTTTCGCGAATTACATTAAAATTAAGCAATGGCTCGCCACCATAAAAAGCAATTCCTACTCGATCTGATTCGCTGCTATGTGCGATAAAAAAGTCCACTGCCTTTTTAGCAATTTCTAAAGTCATTGTTTTATTACTGTGTTGTCGTGTTTTATAATCTCCTCCATAAACACAATATTTACACCGAAGATTACAATTTTGCGTAACCTGCAAAGTTATCATCTGCATTTTATTATCCAAATAATTAGAGATTAATGGCGTCATCGGGTGCTCTATCTTTGTAATGCGTTTTGTAGATAAGTAGCCCCGATTTTTTAACGATTTAATTTCTGATAATACATTTTCATTGCTTGTATCAGAATTTAATAAATAATCATAAACTTCTTTACTAATTTCTAAAACATTATTCTTATTTACATCATAAAAACAATATTTATTTGCTACATTAAATAAATGTATAAACGGACTATTTTGCAAGATATTCCCTCCTTAGATAAAAAGGTTATGTGCAGCATTGTTCATGCTCTACATAACCTTTTATCACTCACTTCAATCATCCCATATAAGTTGAGAATGATGAAATATAGTACGCATACATCCCACTTTGACCGACGCACGAGCAATAACTCGAACAAGCAGAAACTACCATACGACTAGCAACACCTGTCCCTCTTTTGCCAAGTCTTTTCATAAGCTCACCTCCTAAAAACCATAATTAATTAGGTCTTTAATTGTGATTATAACCATTATTTTGAAAAAGACAATATGTATTGCATAAACGCAAGAGTTACACGTATAAATACCTTTTATATAGCAATTGAGTTCATATAATTTTGCCTAAATTGCTTATACAACACTTTAAATTTAACAACATTACGTTTAGCAATCGGTATAATGTCTCCATTAGATAAAAAAATTCCTTCAAAAGAAATTTTTCTTATTTCATATAAATTTACTAAAAAAGCTTTATGCGGCATTGCAAATGAATAATTTTCAAGTGTTGCTTGCAACTTTTTTAATGAACAATATACGTTATATACTTTTATATTCGTAACTATTCTTATTTTTCTATTCGAATATTCAAAATAAATAATCTCTCTAGGGTGTATATATATAGCAGCTTTATTTTCTTTAAATTTCAAATATGATCTTTTTTTATCTTCTTTTAATTTTTTAAGTGACAAAATCAATTGTTGCTCAACTTCCTGTACAGAATTTGGTCGTTCAATCATTGAAAATGTTCGTAAAATTGATATTGTATTTGTAAAAACAAGAATATACGGAAATAGTACTGTTTTCTTTAAAAAATGAATATCCATATATACAATGTCAAAAAAATCTTTTTTATTCAATAGTGCTAGACAACTTTGATATGTATATAAGGAAAATTCAATATTCTTCCTTTCTAAATATGATGAAATGATTCTTTCTAAATCCGAAGAATATCTGCTTATTATAACTATATTTAACATATTATCAGTCCTCCATATAATCCGTTATCATGATAGTAACTAAAAATTTAACATGTTTTATTAAGATAAATTTTTCTATCCATATATTGCAGAATACTTTCATCGTGGGTAATAACAATAACTGTCTTGTCTTTCAAATATGAATTCATCAAATCGCAAAAAATTTTTTTAGAATGTACATCCAAATTTGATGTAGCCTCATCAAAAAAATATATACAATGATCTTGATAAATTGCTCGAGCAAGTGCTATTTTCTGTTTTTGTCCACCTGAAAGATTCTTGCCGTTTGAACCAATGTTGTACTTTCTTCCCTTTTCCTGCAATAAATCAGCTAAATCCGTATCCTGTATAACTCTAGTTAAACGTTCTTCATCATATTTTTTATTTAAAATTATGTTGTACTCTATACTACCTTCAAACAAATAAATGTTTTGATCTATAATTGAATACATATTTCTATATTCATTTAGATTGTAGAGTTGAATATTTTTATTGTATAAATAAATACTTCCAAAATCAGTGTCATAAAAACGCAACAATAAATGAAACAACGTAGTTTTTCCGGAACCATTTTCTCCGATTAAAGCAATTTTCTCACCTTTATTTATAAAAAAATCCACATTACGCAATGCCCATAAATCTGTGTTTAGATACTTAAACGATACATTGGAAAATCGCAAAAATTCATTTTCTGCTATATCATCACTATTTTGAATGGGTATTCCTTCATATACTTCTTCAGGTTCCGCAAGGAAATCAATATATCGTTTTACTGAAGGCACTATTCCTGCCAACATATATCTAATATTTAATATGGCTGATGTAGGTGTTGTCACATAAAAAATATATGTAACAAATGCAAATATACTACCTATACTCATAGATTCATCTAAAACAAAAAAAATTCCGATTATATAAACAATACAAGTTAAAGATTGTGTCATTATATAATCTGAAATAGAATTAGCCGCTGTATACATATCAATTTTTCTTTCAATATCAGTATTTTCTATCTGTAATATCTCTATTTCATTTTGTTTTACAGTATAAAGCTGAAATAGTCTTATTTCCTTAATACCCAATACTGTATTTTCGAACCATTGGGCAAAGCCTGTACTATTTTTTATCAATTGTGTTGATAAAATCTTTCTACGTTTTGCTAAAAAATGAATAACCATATACTTTAAGGGGATAAAAAACAAAACTATAATAGCTAATTTCCAGTTTATAAAAAACAGTCCCACCATCCCACCAATAACATTTAGAATTTGGATAAATATAAAAAATATCGCATTATCTGCTATTTTCGAAATATTAGTTATGTCATTCTGTATTTGATTGTACACTTTTGACACATTTACAGGCATATATAAATATTTCACTTTACAAATATGACAAAATGCACTTTTATAAAGATTAATTATAATTTTTGCTTTTATCTTTGTCCTTATCTTTTCTTTTATAAATTCTGCTATCTGTTGCACCATGAATAATAAAATCATAATAACTGAAATTTTAATAGCTATAACTGCATTCTTAGGTATAAACCCCTCATCCATTAAATCTCGTGTTAATAATGGCAAAATAAAGAAAATAACCGCAGATAAAGTCATTAATGTTAGCATGCAAATAAATTGCTTTATATAAGGCTTCATAAGCAGTACTAAACTACAAACTTCCGGTGCTAAAAAACACTTAAATTTTTTCATTTTATTTCTCCTTCATTTCCCCTATCTCTCTATATGCAAAATCAACTCAGCGACAGCTGCTACATAATCGCCATAAAATTCCGATTACTTTAACACATCTTTTCTCTTCTTCAATTTTAGTTTGTTTATAAAATATTTTTATTTTTTTACTCCACCTTTTTTAATTAAACATAATAATACTTCTTTACAGATCAGCTTGCGAATGCTCCAAATCTATTTAAACAGTCCAAATTTAAAACCGTCCCTACATGTTATCATGAGTACATTTTACCTCAAAGCAAACTTTTATAGAATGAATATTTATTCCTATTTTTACCTTATGAGGTAATTAATATAATAATATCTTTATATATACATTATTTAAAATAATACAAGGCTGTGCAGCGATTATTAAAAACTGCACAGCCTTGTATCATTCTCCCTACTGTATAATGCAATATTTTTTAGGCCTTTTTTCTGCCATTTCAATATATTACAACTTAGCAGGCGATAATAAACACCCTTTTATTCTTACCTATTAATATTTTGAGACACCCTTGCTTTACTTTGATAAACTATTTTTCCATAATGACTACTGGTTTAATTAAATCTTTGCTTTTGGCTTTCATTAACAGCAAAGCTTCCTCTATACTATCTAAGCCTTTGAAGACATGAGTAACTAACTTGCTTACATCAACGCGATTGTATTTTACCAAATCAATTAACCTTTCCATTCTAAGACGTCCGCCTGGACAAAGACCTCCTTTGATAGTCTTATGAGCCATACCGCAACCCCATTCGATACGGGGTATTGGGAGAAACTCTCCACTGCCATGATAGTTGACATTGGCCACCACACCGCCAGGTTTGACCATAGATATGGCTTGTGCTAATGTATCGACATTACCGCCTGCCATAATTACGCGATCCACGCCTTTACCATGTGTTAAATCCATAATTTGCTGCACAATATCTCCGTTTTTGTAGTTGACAATATCAGTTGCGCCATAGTCTTTTGCAACTTCCACAGAAATCGGTCTGCTGCCAACACCAATAATTCTACCAGCACCACGCAATCTTGCACCTGCTATTGCCATTAATCCAACTGCTCCAATACCAATTACGACTACGCTCAATCCCAATGAAATATCTGCCAATTCGGCACCATGAAAGCCGGTGGTCATCATATCAGTAATCATTACGGCACTTTCCAAAGAAATTTCATCAGGAAGCAGAGCCAAATTCATATCCGCATCATTTACATGAAAATACTCACTAAATACGCCATCCTTACAATTTGAGAATTTCCACCCTGCAAGCATACCTTTGGAATGTTGTGGGAATCCATCTTGCACTTCTATCGATCTCCACTCAGGAGTAATAGCTGGAATGACTACTCGGTCACCTATTTTGAAATCAAAAACCTTACTGCCAACTTCAGTAATTTCCCCCACAGCTTCATGGCCTAAAATCAAATTATGCCGCTCTCCAATTGCCCCTTCAAAAACAGTGTGTATATCGGAAGTGCAAGGAGATACTGCTAACGGCCGCACAATAGCATCATACGGTCCCGCTACTGGTTTTTCTTTTTCAATCCATCCCAATCTGTTGATGCCTAACATTGCAAAACCTTTCATAAAACAAACCTCCTTTTATCGCTGCATATTAATATAAAGTAACAGTTACATTCTTTCAACAATAGTTGCGGCGCCTTGACCGCCACCTATGCACAAAGTAGCCAGCCCAAGTTTGGCGTTTTTCTGCTCCATGGAATGCAGTAATGTTACCAAAATACGCGCGCCACTAGCCCCCAAAGGATGACCAAGAGCAACTGCACCTCCATGGATATTTACCTTTTCCTTCGTGAATCCGAGTTCTCTGCCTACTGCCAGAAACTGTGCTGCAAATGCTTCATTAGCTTCAATCAAATCCATATCATTTATGGTAAACCCGGTTCTAGCCAATACCTTACGAGTAGCAGGTATAGGACCCAACCCCATAAGACTAGGCTCAACCCCTCCGGTAGCATAGCCACAAATACGAGCCATTGGTTTAACGCCAAGTTCTTTGGCCTTTTCAGCTGACATCACGACTAGAGCAGCGGCACCATCATTGATCCCCGAAGAATTACCAGCAGTAACAGTGCCGTTTTTCTTAAAAGCTGGCATTAGTTTTGATAACTTCTCCACAGTAGTATCTGGGCGAGGAAATTCATCGGTATCAACAATTGTTTCACCTTTTTTAGATTTTACAACAAGCGGCAAAATTTCTTTTTTAAAAGCACCACTTGCAATTGCGAGAACAGCTTTCTTCTGTGACTCAGCAGACATCTGATCCTGTTCCTCACGAGTAATGCCATATTTTTCAGCAATATTTTCTGCAGTTACACCCATGTGATAGTCAGTAAACGCACACCATAAAGCATCCTGAAATAAACTATCTAGTATTTCACTATTCCCCATACGATAGCCCCATCTAGCTTTGTTACTTAAAAGAAAAGGTGCATTCGTCATACTCTCCATGCCGCCTGCAACAATAATATCAGCATCTCCAGCAATAATTGCCTGCGCTGCAAGGTTAACACTTTTCAGACCAGAACCACATAATTTATTAACCGTAAAGGCCGTTGTTTCTACTGGTAATCCTGCTTTGATAGCTGACTCGCGAGCTGGATTTGGACCTTGCCCAGCCTGCACTGAATTACCGAAAATCACCTCTTCAACGCTTTCTGGTTTTATACCCGCACGGGATACAGCTTCTTTGATTACCGCTGCCCCCAACTCATTCGCAGAAAAAGATGCCAACATACCGTGAAAATTACCGATAGCGGTACGTACTGCACTGGCAATAACAACTTCTCTCATTTTAATTACCTCCATATAGTATATAATATGTTAATTTTTTCACTTATGATTAGCTAACCGCTCATTAATCTAAAATTTATATGCACTTTTTAATTCTAATAAGAACAACAATGGCCTCCTCTACTTGTTTGGAATCCAAAGAGGATCATCCTACTTAATGAACTTTGTTGAATGCAAATCTTATTTAGTATTTGCCAACCATAGCTGCATAGCAAAACGCTTGAGTTCTAAATTTCTCTTTTCCTATTTTATGAAACATTTTTCATGTAAATTAAATGTTTACTAATAATCAAATCAGCTCCTGTTTTGTTTTTCACTGTTTCAATATTGACTCCCTGAGCAATCTCCTCTAGTAAAAGTCCCTCTTTAATCACGCGAAATACGCCGAGTTCAGTGACGATCAAATCGACAACACCCTTACCAGTAAGTGGTAAATTACAGCAATTTAAAATTTTTGCAGATCCATCTTTGCTGCAGTGCTCCATTGCAACAATAACTTTCTTTGCACCTATTACTAAATCCATAGCCCCTCCCATGCCAGGCACCATTTTCCCTGGAATCATCCAATTGGCTAGATTCCCCTTCTGATCTACCTGCAAACCACCAAGTACAGTAACATCCACATGTCCGCCGCGAATAAGAGCAAAGGACATCGCACTGTCAAACATAGCCCCGCCAGGAATAATTCCACACGGCTGACCACCCGCATTGACAAGATTAGGATCCGTACTTTCTCCTACAGCGCCTAAACCAATAAAGCCATTCTCAGACTCCAGCATTACATCTATACCCTTCGGTATATAATTTGCCACCATTGTCGGTAGGCCAATTCCTAGATTAACGACATCACCATCCTTTAACTCCATAGCTACACGTCTTGCAATCTGTTCTTTAGCTTTCATCATTAACAAGCCTCCACACAAATAATTTTATCTACTAACACACCAGTAGTCATAACTTCGTCCGGTACAATCTCACCAATTTCAACTAGTTCATTCACTTCAGCAATCACAACATCCGCAGCCATTGCCATTAAAGGATTGAAATTTCGTGCTGCTTTATCATAAATTATATTTCCTGCTTTATCTGCTTTTTTCGCTTTGATCAAAGCTATATCGGCATGTAGTGGTTTTTCTAAAAGGTACACCCTACCATCAACACAGATCTTTTGTTTATTTTCTTCCACAATGGTGCCTACACCAGTTGGTGTAAGCACACCGCCTAATCCTGATCCTCCGCAGCGGATTCTTTCTGCCAGTGTTCCCTGCGGTACAAGTTCCACATCTAATTCCTTGGCAATCATTTGTTTACCGGTTTCAGGATTGGTGCCAATGTGAGAAGCAACAAGTTTTTTCACTTGTCGATTGACAATGAGCTGACCGACCCCTTTATCCGGCAAAGACGTATCATTTGTAATTAAAGTAATATTCTTAATCCCTTGGTTACTAATAGCATTAACCAATCTTTCCGGTGTACCAACTCCTAGAAAACCGCCAACCATTACTGTCATACCATCTTTAAAATACTCGCTTACTTGTTGAATGTTTAATTGTTTGTTTTTCATACCTAACCTCCGTGATTTCAAAAATCGACATAGCTTAACTCTAATGTCATGTACATTTTTATATTTACTACTCTTATTTCAAGTAGTCATAGACCATTTTTACAGGCGCTAGTGTTAAATCTGTTAAAATGTGAGATGCACTAATAACCTCTAACACTGGCAAATCTGACAATGGCGCAAGCGCATGCGCGAATAACTGTAATCGTGCGGGACCTTTCCATGCTTCATGTATGGTAATGTCCGTAGTCTGTGTACGAACAAGTTCACAAATTTTTGGTTCACCATTATATCCCCGCATGATCTTTATCATAAAAGTAGGTCGGCTAATTTCGTCAAAAGCTTTTGTTTTGTCAAATGGAAAATGCTTATATCCCATTGTCGCTGTCGCTACACGTAACGAACCATAGTCGAGCGTACCTACTAATGTATCATTATCAACATATAATTTTGGTGCTCCTAATAATTTCGGAAAAGCACTTACTTCCCGCCCAAATGCAATAGCAGGAAGATTATCCAAATACATAGCATGTAAATAGTCGCCTTCCTCACCATTAAAACGTACTGTTATAGCCTGCCCGCTTTCAGTATAAGATCCCAGTCCGGTGACATCTGGCATACGCATGACTTCAAATCGAACTAATGGATCTATAATTTCTAGTGGTTCTGGAACCACCTTACGCAATGCCGTTAAATCGGTACGATAAATGATATTTAAGTACTCTCGATTTCTAAACCTATAAGTAGTATTTGGAAAAGCTGGACTCGTTAATGGCGTTGTAAAACATTTTGAAACTTCACTTTCTAGCATGTAAATCATCCTTTCATAGTACAAAAATAGTTTAACCATAATATTTTTTGTCTTTATATGGTTTTTTTTTGTATCCATGGGATTAGTATACAAAGAAGGATAAATTAAGTCCAATATGTAATTTATACTAAATACATACTTAATAAATATAATAAATACAAAAGGAGGAGATTTTCTATGGAGTTGCGCCATTTAAAATATTTTGTCGTTGTTGCAGAGGAGTTACATTTTACCAGAGCAGCCGATCGTCTAAATATGGCACAACCTCCCCTTAGCCAGCAAATTCACCAATTAGAGAACGAATTAGGTGTCCAATTATTTTACAGAAATAAACGTCAAGTTGAGCTATCAGCTGCTGGAGAGATATTTCTCAAAAGTGTTTACAAGATTCTTAATGATATCGAAAAAGCATGTGATACAGCGCAAAGAACACACAGGGGAGAGCTAGGCAAGATCGTCGTGGGATTTACTGGAGCTGCCACTTTTGGCATCCTTCCACATCTATTACAGCCGTATCGAACAAAATTTCCGTTAGTTGACTTAGCAGTACTTCAATTGAATACTACAGACCAAATTCAATCATTATTAAATGGAGAAATTAATATTGGCATAATTTATGTCCCGGTCAAAAACCCTGGATTGACTTTTAAGGTTATTCACCAGCAACCATTCATTATTGCTATGCCAAAAAATCATCCCTTAGCATCAAAATCAGATCCTATTGAATTACAAGAATTATCAAAAGAGACATTTATTATGATTCCAAGAAAAGCCGGTCAAGTTTACTACGACACCATAATCAACATTTTTCACAGCGCTGGATTTAGTCCTAATATTGGGCCAGAAGTGTATGAATTACAGACCTCTATATCACTTGTTGCCGCTGGAATGGGAGTTGCACTAGTGCCTGATTCAATCCAAACACTTCGGATAGATGGCCTTGCCTATCGTCACTTAAAAAATCCAGGATCAACTCTTAAGACAGCTTTAGTATGGCGAAATGATGAAGCCTCTCCACTTGTGCATGAATTTATTGCATTAGCCGAAGAGAATATACAGAAATTATAATAGCCTTGATTGACATCCAATGCTTGATAAAAGTTCGTTTTGTAATTTTGAAATGTGCATAAAAAATATAACCGTCCGCTAACGGTTATATTTTTCCTATAAAGGGAGGTTACCCTACAATTTATGAAGTTTTGTTCATCATTAAGGCAGATTATATAGTAAATCAAAGTACAATTTGGCTTCCTAAGCTTATGATTTCTGATAATGCCTCTTCATGTTCAGCACGTTTATTTACTGCATTTTTTCGTCTTTCATTAAGTTCATGCAGTTTATTTCTTTTTTCACTTTCATTTGGAAACAAAGCAGCGTTTGCCTTTGCTATTTCTTTATCCATAGCATCGATAATCGCCTGTTCTTTATATATATTAATTCTTGCAACAGTTTGATAATAATATCCCTATATAATTTTGGTCAAATTTCAACGTTAATCTTTCTAATTGTCCATTGTAATTTGCAATTTTTTGTCTTAATTCATCTTCAATATAAATCAAAAAGTTACACCTATCATAATCACATGTTTTCTATTTATTCCATCACCAACCAATATATTTTTCTAATTATATATTAATATTCACACTAAGCTTCCCTGCTACATTCTCTGCCAATAACTCCATATCCCCCCATTATACTTTGTATATTTACATAAAAAATTTATTGTGAAAGGAAAATAGCTCCAGTTTGAATGAACAGAACTGGAGCTAAAAGTATTATTCAGTTGTCGGTATTACTTTAAAGCTAATGATCTTATCAAACGATAGATATTCTTTACTACAATCCACAGAATCATTACTCGCATAGCTCATCGTATCGGCTACTTGTATGTTGTTTATCATCATATGCGATCGCAGCTCTGGTAAATAACGCTGTGGTTACAAACAATCCTTTAGTTAGGAAAGTGAGCTTAAAATAAGCTTTATGATTGATTGATTGATTGATTATCTATTAATAAACATTATTGATGTTGGAATAGAAAAATGGTAAAATATACTTAACCGGTATACGAGTATACTGGAAAAGTATTTTTAGCTCCAATACTTAGATTTTCGGGTTAGTGGGGTATAATTAAAGGAGAGAGATAAGATGAAAGTAGGTTTTTCTTATGTAACAGCTCCTGCCAGAAGACGTGTAGGACTGTCCGTGTTAATCGGTATTATTACCGGTATTATCGGTGCTATTGCCAAGTGGGGATGGGAAGTGCCGTTTCCGCCACGTAACCCTGATATTTTTTTTCCTATCGGTGAGCTGTCGCGTGTAACACCTCCGAAGGTATTCCTAGATATGTTAGGACTTCCAAGTGACTGGACATATACTTTTTCCGGAGTGATTCAGCCATTATCTGTTTTTATTGTTCATGTAGGTTTTTCGCTAGTTTTTGCATTAACGTACTGTGTTATTGCCGAATACTGGCCACGTATTAAAATGTGGCAGGGTACTGTCTTCGGTTTCTTCTGTTACGTAGGGGCTCATGTCATCGTTATGCCTTTAATCGGGCTAGTACCGCCGTTATCGGAGCTTCCGTTTGATGAACATCTATCAGAGCTATTCGGTCATTTCTGGTGGCTATGGATTATAGAAGTTGCCCGTCGTGATCTGCGTAACCGTATGACCGGTGAACCAGATCCAGAAAAATAAATCATTTACTACTCAAATAATTAGGTCTAGGACTCCCCCCCTTAGAGATCGAGCTTGTTAAAGCTTATTTTTAATATGAATATTAAAACAATATTCATATTAATCTTTTTTCATCGCTGATCAAACAAAGATTTATAGATTTAACGGACTAGAATTCTAATATCTCGTTTAAAATGTACCGTTGGTTGTAATATAAACCATACGGTACATTTTATTTTAAACCTAGATTAAAAGTAAAATCTTTATATTCCAAATATCTTTTCCATAATGACGTTTTAGATTCTGTTGTTTTCTTCTAAAATTTACTTCTTTTAAATTTATCTACATCTGGACACTTAATAAGCACTACGATGAAATGCACCTCTAAATATTAGCTTTAATGTCTAACATAATGAATACTTTTATTGTCATAAATTTGTCACAGTATTAACTTATACTAAAGAAGCTAAAAATAATAAGGATGGTGTATCTTAGGATGAGAAAAAAAGGATTAATCAGTATATTACTCGCTATGTTTTTAATAGCCTTTACTGGAAGTGCATTTGCTTGGTCACCAAACATAGAGGGCAAACCTGACCAATTTGTTAATGGTGGACCAAAAGGATACTACATATGGCACGATGACCATGGCTTTCACATATGGACAACAACGCTCGGTCAAGAACATGTTTTTAGTGGCGTAATTCACACGGATGGTAGACTCTATAACATCAAAGGTCACCATTTAGAGAATGGAGACAAATTTAATGTTTCCTCTGATACCCGAGAAAATGCTTGGTTTAAATCCTCTGATGGAGACAATGGCAGACATTTCTCATTTGGCGGACGTGAAGTAGGCTTGGAGAATGATACGATCCACTTTAAATTTAATACTTCTGGAGGATCAGATGGACTCAATTTCCGGATTAAAGATGCAAGCTATGTTGACTTCGATTTATTTGTAGATGGTCATCCAGTTCCTCGTAAGGAAATCCACATTGGCGACAATGGTTGGCATCCAAAGCATCATGATTTCAAACTATACCAATAGAAAATAGTTATAGCGCTTTTAAAATTAAGAAGCATCAATTTTTATTATTTAAAAAGTGGTGCTTCTTCAATTTCAATATTTATTATTTAAAACAGAGCAGTATTATTTCCCAAATGTATTTTTTACTACAAGGCTTATAATACAATAATTTACAATTATCCCCAGTCTGAATAAACAGAACTATGACTAATAATACTATTCAACTGTCAGGATGACCTTTCCTTTAATTTCTACATAAAAAGACTCTAGCAAAAATCGCTAGAGCCATTAGTTTTATTATTAGTCCATTTGATGGGTTTTTTATAGTTACGCAAGCTTACTCATTTAGTGAGCAATTGATCTTGCTGAAATTTCATTAAGATTTCTTTTTGAAACTTTTTCATCTTCTATAGCCTGATCAATGATTGCACTCATTAAACTATTCCAATCTCGTGCTTTCTCTATAACAACTTTGTATAAAGAACTATCTTGTTTAACTTGGGGATTGATAAAATTAACAATAAAATTAGGCTGCTCTTTATCCCTTGTTACGAGATGCAAATCTATATTTTGACCATCCTCTACTATTTTAGAAGACACAATATCCTTATAGACAATTATTTTTCCCTTGACTATCCCATTTTTATTATTAACAAGGCAAATTGCTTTGCGACTTTCGTCAATCGCAATACCAGAAGATCCATCTATACTTATATACTGCTTAAACGCCATAAAATGTCTCAACCTATATAAGTATCGATCAATAATATTTTTTTGTTGCTCCAGCAGATTCATTCGATGTCTCCTAACAAATATAAAGCCTCCCAAGCCTACAACCACAAGAATAAAAAGAATACTCATCATATCATCCTCCTATTTTAATTATTATTATTAGAAACTAATTCCATACTTGTTAACCAATTCCTCCTAAATACACAAAATTTGTTTAATTTTAGCATCATTAGCACATATATTTTCTCATAGACTACTACATAGACTAGGATAAGGTAATACTTTTCAATAAGCCAATCCTATTATTCTTTCGCTTGCATCTACTCTAAATTTTTCTTCACTCAGAATTCATATTAACTAAGATTTCAAAGAGGACATAACTATAAAAATGTCGAATGTTAACCATGGTTTACTGGAAAATAAGACCAATAAAAAAATTTCCCGCTCTTTATTCAGTATATGCTAAAGAATCCAAGAAAAATTTATCATAGAGTGTTGCGAGGATATGATTAAACAAATTTAAGGAGGACTTATAATGGATGACTATCTAAAATCTAAAGGTTTTAAAATAATGGATACTATTGATAATTGCCAAGCATATTTTTATACATTTAAAAACGGCAAATCTATACGGATAACAGACAAAGACGGTACGGGTTTACCTGACGATAATGAAGAAATGTATGTAGGGTTATATGCTGTAGATGGTAGTTTTATTACAGACTTGCAATGTGCTACCATAAAACAATTAGACGATATCATCAAATGTGAAGGGATATTGCTACACGATAACAGGGAATTGGAAAATACCTTAAAAAATGCATTGCATCACCTATCCGTAGCGGAGGAATTGTCAAGTAATAACGAAGAATTAAACAAAGATATTCTAAAAGCACGTGAACAGGTTCATCTTATTCTTGAGAATCTAAACAACAAAAAAGGCTCTAGCTCAAATTGCTAGAACCCTTGAATTATTTATGGTGCGGTTGATGGGATTTGAACCCACACAAGTTGCCTTACCACCGCCTGAAGATGGCGCGTCTGCCGTTCCGCCACAACCGCTTTAATGTATTATGTAAATATAATACATTCCTTTATTATACATTCATATCTCGATTATGTAAATATCATACATTAAATTATTTCATAATGTTTATAACATCTGAAGTTACATCAATCCCACCGCAATTCACACTACTTTTATAAAGTATCACTGTAAGATTTTTTTCTTTTGCTACTTTTTCTACTGCCTGATATATATTTGTATCAAATTTAGCTTCCATTTCTTGCTTTAGCTTAAGAAATCCGCCATAGACCTCAGCTTGTCTTTGTTGAAACTCTTCTTGTGTAAGATTCTCTTTTTCCACCTTGAGCGAGTCAGTTATTTCTTGCCCTTTTTGATTCAATTCCTCTTGCAGTGCCTTAGCCATCAGACTTTCTTTCATTATTTTATTCATGTCAATAAATCCTATCGTACAAATTTGCGTACTTTGGCTGAGTGGCTGAGTCTCTGCTGAAGCAAATGCCGTTCCAATTGACAATAAAGTAACTACTACAAAACTAATGAATACCTTTTTAATGTTAAACACTCCTTATCTTTGGTGGTTTTTATTATTTTTTAATAAGCCTACTACCAATAAAACCTGCTTTATCTTAGTTTCGAATACCTTCTTGCCTTATTTGATCTATTACCGCTTGTGGAATTGTCACATAAACATCACCAACGACATATGGAGCAACTTCATACGTTCCAAAGATAACGGATACAGAGCCATTACCTGAAAGAAAATAACTTTCTGGTACTTTTTTTACATGCTCGAAATTCAGTTGACTCGGTTTAACTTGTGGTTTCGTAATCTCTGCTTTTCCATTCAAAATCATTTGCACTAGTTTCTCCGGGGTGATTTGTAAATAGTTTTGTAATGGTATCTTAGCCCCTGTATTTTTGTCGTACACTAAACCCAATTGACTATGCATGCCATGCGCAGCACCTTGGTTATAATAATAACTGGTTAAGATGAGCGAGATAAGATCATGATCTTCATACTTGAGTTCATAAGATATTTTACCCGACCTCAAAGGATGCGTGCTTATGTCATTTTGGAAATTGGTAATGTACTCACAAATATCAAGATTGATTGCATCCTGAGAGCCCTGATTATTGGTGTAAATCAAAGGATACTCCATTTCATACCGCTCGCCCCTATCATGACCCGTTTGCACAAAAGCATTGGCAACTAAACTGTTCTGAAAAGCAAATACAAACACCATAACAACGATTTTCATAAACTTCATAAAATCTCACTCCTTTACAATTTTATTATATTTTACAATATAAACCACAAATTTCAAATAGTTTTATTTTATCGTAGAAGTAGATAAGTTCAATCTATACGTACCATATTCCATAAGATCATCTAACAAAGCATTAATTTCATCCATAGACGTGCAGATTGGATAGACAATTAAAATAATACTTTACAAAATTGATCGTTATTTGCATATTTTACCTAAGAAATGTATACAGTATAATTCAATGATATTGATAGGTTTTTTATCCATACTGTCGAATTATCAAGATTGTACTAAATAACAGGAGGTTTTCATTATGCATACAGTGATCAACCAAACAAATCAGAGCTATTCGTGTGATAAATGTAAAAGTGACGTCACGTTAACTACCGAAACAGTAGGTGTATTTAGCGGCGATTCAGGACGCCCCCTTGATACATTTAAACGTGAAACATGTAATTCGTTTCCACAAGTTCCTCAATGCGGTTCTTGTGGCTATAGCCCACTACAGAAAGCATCCTGCTTTTAACTTAAGTCTTATGATGAAAAATTTTTCATGCTCATGTATAGCCTTATTAATAAATTTATTTATTAATAAGGCTATTTTTAATTTATAATTACTCTACTTGTTTATTACTTACTAACTGTCTATACATATCACTTATTTATACAAACAATCAAAAAGTGCGTTTCCATTAACTGAAACGCACTTTTCGACTTATCCGACACGCCCTAATGCTTTTTGAAACTTTTCATCCATAAAGATTTTTGTATTTTTAATTACATCTTTCCAATCTTCATTTTCTGTATACCAAAACTCGGCGGTAAACTTTCTTACACCGAGTTCCCATGACTTTCTTATGATTTCTTCGAAATTTACGTGTCCAGTACCGAAAGTAATTTCTCTAAATTTTCCTGGAATAGTTTCCTTTAAATGAACTGCTGCAATATGGCCTTTTCCTTTAAAAAAATCTTCTGTTGCGCTGCTTCCATATTCTAAAACTGCATTCGTTACATTTCCACAGTCTGGGTAAATTTGAAGGTAAGGTGAGTCAATTAATTTAACAAATTCCATAGCCTTTTCAACTGTATTCATAAATTCAGTTTCCATTGTTTCAAAAGCAAGAATTATCCCTTTGCTAGCTGCCATCTCAACAGCTTTTCTTAAATTTCTCTCAAAATACTTTCTTGTTTGTTCATTTCTTTCTTCATAATAAACATCATATCCAGCTAATTGAATTATCTTAATACCCAAATCGTCAGCAAGTTCAATAGCTCTTTCCATAATGTCCATTCCTCTGCTTCTAATTTCCTCATTTATACTTCCCAAAGGATATTTTCTATGCCCACTAAGACACATGGTTCTAATTTCTACACCACACTTAAACATTAATTCAACTATAGCTTTTCTATCGCCTTTGGACATATATAATCTGGATAATTTCTCTTCAGTCTCATCTATGCTTATTTCAATCGTATCAAAACCGCATTCTTTTGCACAATTTAATTTTTCTTCCCAAGTTAAATAATTGGGCATCGATTTCTCGTACAATCCTAACGTATACTCTTTCATAAGCTCCCCCCTCTACTTTTGCCCATAATAAGCGTTTGGTCCGTGCTTTCTCATAAAATGCTTCTCAATTAAATCTTGAGGCATCTTCTTTGCATTATGATTACATAAAAGATTCGTATTTAATGCCATCATTGCTACTTCTTCAAGAACAACTGAATTATGAACAGCCTCTAATGCATCTTTTCCCCAAGTAAACGGTCCATGATTTTTGACTAAAACTGCTGGAACATAAGTTGGATTTAAATCTTTGAATGCTTCTACAATTACACCACCAGTGTTATACTCATAATTTGCATTGATCTCTTCTTTGGTCATATCTCTTGTACAAGGTATCGTATTATAGAAATAATCTGCCTGTGTTGTGCCATATGAAGTAATTTCCCTGCCAGCTTGTGCGAATATAGTTGCATATCTTGAATGAGTATGAACAACTCCCCCAATATCATGAAACTCATTATACAATTTCATATGAGTCGGTGTATCTGATGATGGTTTGTATTTTCTCTCTACTACAGTTCCATCTAAATCAACTACGACCATATCTTCTGGCTTCATAACTTCATATTCTACGCCAGATGGCTTAATTACAAAAAGTCCCTTTTTTCTATCTATAGCTGAAACATTTCCCCATGTAAAAGTAACTAGATTATATTTAGGTAAAAGCATATTTGCCTCATAAACTTTTTTCTTTAACTCTTCTAACATTTAAAGCCCTCCCTAGTTCTATCTACTTTATTTCTGAATTAGCTTTATACATGTTTAAATATTATTTAGTATACTTTTTAAGCATGGCCTTTTATAATAACCATGCTTAAATTTTTAATCTCTCTTTAATTTGGATGAATCATTTTCCATAAAATGTTTATCATTATTTTGACCATGGATCTTATATTTTGAATTATTTGTAGAATGTAAATTAATCCTTTTTCACTGCATATACTGCTGCCTCATTCTTTGTGTGATTCGCTGAAATAATTAAATCACAATCTTTCAAATTAATAACTGCCACGTTGGCTGGACCAGCGCCCTTTTCAATGATTGTTTCCTTACATCTTCCATCCACCCACTGGATATAAAATAATTCAGAATCTGCGCGTCTTACCCCACCAACGAAGCTTGGTATACCACAAAGGGTTGTCCCTACTAAAGTATGAGCAAAGTCAATTTCGTATGGATAAGTATAAATTTCGGTATAATTTCCATCAATGAGTTTATAAATTTTCATGGAATTTCCGTGGAATGGTTCAATGGTCATCAATTCATCTTGACCATCTCCATCTAAATCACACCAAGCAACTTCACTAATTTTACCTTCCATCAAGTGATTAACTTGCCATTGACCATCTTTATTTGGAATAACTTCAAATACTCCTTGATCACAGCCAAAGGTACCTCTTGGTTTGCCATCTACCATATGACGTATATATCCATGATTTCTAAATAAGCCTTTTTTAAGAACTTTAAGTTCTAGACCATCAGTTAATACTTCTGGTAATTTAGCATAATATATAGTGCCTGAATGACTCCAATCATCTTTAGATGATTTTTGATCCGCTATAGTAGCGCCAATAAAGTATATTTCTCCATCGACATCCCATATATCAAAGCGATGTAAATAAGGTAATTTAATGACAGTTTCAGTAACCCATTCGCCATCTACTAAATGCCCCCATACTAAACGAGCGCCACTTGGACTTTCTTTTAAATAAAAGTCACGAACAGCTAAAAATTCGTTTTCACGATTTAGTATAGGAATGATTGACATACATCCTCCGCCATCTTCCCAAATTGTATGACGGTGGTTGAAATTTTTACCACTATATGCATAGCAAGGATATCCTTTTTCTTCAGAAGCTACTAGTAAGTTTAGCTCGCCATTGATTTCAATAGAACTTGCTGCATATGCACGATAAATTTCGTCTAAGTGCTTTTTTATAATTTTCATATTTCCATTCACCTCGATTAACAACTAACCCATTTTAATTTCTATATCTCCTATTTCTTCTTCTTCTTCTTCAACTACTTGTATTGAAGCGGGCTTAGTAATTGAAATAATTAAACCTGTTACTGTAGCACCAATAAATAGCGATGCAAGGAATAATAATGGGAAATTGACTAATGGTACAGAGAAAATTCCACCATGAAGTACTGGCACTTCAACATACCAACTTAAAACTAATCCATGAGCAATACCAGAGCCAATTGTTACTGCCGGTATGACTCTCTTAGGATCTCTAAAAGCAAACGGCAGGGCTCCTTCTGTTACTTGACACGCCGACATTGCAATCGCTACTTTTGCATCTTCTCTCTCTTCCTCAGTATATTTTTTAGGTGAAAATACTAATGCAGATAAAGCCATGCCTAATGGTGGAGCCATAGCAGCTGCATTTTTTCCTGCTGCTGGTCCCCAAATTCCTTCTGCCGCGAAAGCAGATACAACTGAGAAACATATTTTATTAACAGGGCCACCCATATCAAATCCTGTCATACACCCCAACATGAATCCTAGTATAAATCTAGATCCGACACTTAAATTCATGAAAAAGCTTACAATAGAATTTGTTAGTGCAGCTAATGGAGGTCCAATTACAACCATGATTACAAATACTCCAACTATCCCCGATAAAACCGGTAAAATAACAATTGGCATCATTGACTTCATTGCTCTTCCAACTTTAAAGTACTTTTGCATCAATAGAATTAATATTCCAATCAAGATACCGCCGACGATACCCCCTAAGAAACCTGCCTTTACCTGAGTTGAAAGAAAACCAACGACAACCCCTGGGGCTATACCAGGTTTTCCAGATATAGAATATGCAACCCCCGCTGTTATAACAGGAATCATTAAAATGAAAGCTGCATTTCCAGCTTGTAAAAAAATATATCCAACACTACCTTGGACATCAACACCACCACACATACGAGCCATAGCCGTAAGAAAACCACCAATAACAATAACTGGAATCATGTAAGAAATACCACTCATGAGATGTCTTTTTAAATTTTTGAATACATCTTTTATCATATTTACCTCCATACTTTTTAATTCATTTAAATTTTATGAACCGCGTATACTACGTTAAACAACTTAAACGATGAAAGACATGGTAATCTAAAGCTCTATTTACCGAGCTTTGTTTTAATCTGTGTTAATAGATTTTCTGGTGATTTGATTCCCATTGATACAGGTACCTCAATAAGCGGTTTTCCTTTAAACCGATCTTTACCAGCCACTACTACATCGGAGGCGATAAGTACTGCATCTGCGTTTTGAATTTCTTCATCCGTTAATTGATATTCAACCCCAGCACTTCCTTGGGCTTCGATTTTTACATTGATATCTAGTTTTTTCCCTGCAGCAATCAATCTTTCTCTTGCCATATAAGTGTGTGCAATTCCTACTGTACATGATGTTATTCCTACTATATTCATTGATAATTCCTCCATTTATTTTTTATTGTCTATTTTTAGAATACTCATCAAAATATTGGGTGAATACTCTTAAAAATTCATCGTTATCTTTGCAGCCCATCAATTCATTTTGAATTTCTTCATAGGATAAAACTGAAGCCAATTGTGAAAGCATACTAAGATGCGATACTTCCTTATTACTTTTCGGCGCTGCAATTAAAAATATTAAGTTTACTGGTTCATCATCTAGGCTTTCCCATTCTATTGGTACATTCACTTTGCCTACAGCAACGCTTGCATGTAAAACTGCATCTGTCTGCCCATGAGGTATTGCCATATGATTTCCCATACCTGTTTCACCGATTGCTTCACGTTCACACACTGCCTGTACAAATTCATCAATACTAGAAATTCTATTTTCTTTATATAACAGTTTACTTAACTCAACGATCGCTTCATCTTTATTTTTAGCCTGCAAATTCACATTAATTGTTTCTAAATTCATTACATCTAAAAGATTCATTTTTCCCCCACCTTTTATCTAATTCTCATACTCTCTAAGCAAGATTTCTTTCACATCATTTGTATTTTTACAACGCAGTAATTCTTCAATAATAAATTCATTATCTAGACATCGATAAAGCCAATCTAAATTATAAGCATGCGTGTTTAAATCCCCTTTATTCATTGCAATCATGATGATGATTTGAACAGGTAACTCATCCCATTTTGTAGGTTCCTCTAAAATATTGATACAGATTTGAGAGTTAATCGCATACTCTGGAAAACCATGGGTTAAGACTACTTTTTTCCCTACTTCCGTAGAACTTAATTGTTCTCGCCATATTACACTATCATAAAATTGAGGATGGACATTTCCATACTTCTCTAACTCCACGGCCATGTCTTTTAAGTATTCTTTTTTATCTTTTCCGCCTGGTGAAAACAAGGTCAATCCAAAGCTAAACAAATAATTTGCTGGTTTTTGTCCTATTTTTTTTAACATCACTTGAATTTTATTAACATCTTCTGCATCTAATAATGGACTAACTTGAATATACGGTTTCTCCGTTTTCAATGGAACCGTCGATATAATTAAATCGACTTCTTCTTCTATTTGTTTGGTAGGTACATTTAAACCGATATTAGTTATATTGACTTGTGGAAACTTTTCTTCAAGTCGTATCGTCATTAATCTTGAAATACCAACCCCGGTTGCACAAACAACAGCAATATTAATTTTTTTCTTCTGTCTTTCAATTGCAACCGCTAAATGGAGAGCAATAAAGCCTATTTCAGCTTCCTCAGCACCCTTGCCCAAATATTTTTCAAATAAAGAATTAATCAGCCAAGACAACTCATATGCATAAAAATATTGTACTTTTATATCCTGTAAAATAGGGTTATATAAATTTAAATCATATTGGATTCGATGAATCGTCGGCATAAGATGTGTTTTTAATCCATCATGCAGCGCTATATCATTATTTAAATCAAACCCTGCGATTTTACTAACCATACGAATAAATTCATTCGCTATTTTTTCTGCCAATTCAGAGTTTTGCTTTTTATCATGACTTGCATCCAGCACTTTTTCGGTTTCAATATGAGCTCCTAATATATGCATCAATACATAGTGTTTTTCATTCACTGGTAAATCAAGATGCATTTTTTTCTGTATCCTATCAGAGATATAATTTGATAATGCTCGATAGGTTTCATCAATTTTGCTCAAATCATAGATTAACTCTTTGGGGAGATTTATTGCTTTCCCTTGTTGTACGCGTTTTACAATAATTGCAAGATGAATGGCAATATTGTTAAAATTCAAATAACTAAATCGAATATTATACTTTTCTTCAGCAGCTACCAATATATTTTTAATTTGATGAATATCAATATCTAACATATTTTCTACTTTTCTAAAGGTTCCACTACTTTTATAGTTCTCACTACTATCGTTTACAATATTGGCGATTGCTTTTCTTATACCAATTTCATCACCAGAAATATATAGTCCTCCACTATTTCGATGTTCTAATTTCAAATTAAAATGACTTAAATTTTCACTCACAGCCTGCAAATCCTTTTCAATCGTGGACTTACTTACATAGAGCGCAGAGGCAAAATATTCAATATACATTCTATTTTTTCCATGGAGAAGTTTCAGTAGGATAAATTTCTGTCTGCACTTTGGTGTAAAAGAATTTTCATTTCCTTTTTTATGCATATCCCAATCCACGAGGATTTGCTGCTTCGCTTTGTTACTTCCCTCTATCCAGATACCAACCCCAGATTTTTTTATCAACGTAAGGTTATGTCTTTCAACTTCCTGTGCAAGCGCAGCTAAATCAGATCGTATAGTTCTATCCGAAACATTCATTAAGCTTCCTAATTCTTTTGTTGTAATTGGTGTTTGTGCCTCTAAAAGAATATTTAATATCTTATAATTTCGTTTCATCCATACTCTCTCCAGTAGCCTAATGCTTTTATTTTTTAATGGTAATAATCAAAGGATTATTAAATGAATATTTACTTCCAGAATAACTTATTAGGTCAGCTCTATTACCAGTTTGTGATTTTATCTCTTTTATAATATCTTCTTCTTTTACTATAAATTTGAATAACAAAACTACTAGTATTGATAAACATATAGCTGCCAAAACAACCAGATTGAGAAAACAAGCCGCTACCCCAATCATGAGAACAATATTTCTTATATAAAACATCCAAGTATTACAAAGGATCGTAGACATCTTTGTATTTTCTTGATTTATTCTTTTATAATACCAAATCATTGCAGCCACCTGCCTGTATTATTTTGCTTTAACTGCACTATGTCCGCCTACTGAATCTCTAAGGGATGCGATAACTTTAGCGGAGAAAGAATCATCCTGCTTAGAACGTTGTCTCATAAAGAGTGACATTGCAATCGTCGGAAGCGGAACGCCTAGGGAACAAGCTGAATCTATAGTCCATTGTGTCGATTTACTAGAGCTGACAACACCTTTAATTTCTTCTAAGTTTGGACTATTTCCAAATGCATCTGCAACCAATTCCATTAACCACCCGCGAATTACTGAAGATTTACTTAAAGATGCAGCGACTTCATGTAGATCATAATCAAACTGTGAAGCATGTAGCAGCTCAAACCCTTCACCTATTGTCTGCATCATACCATACAAAATCGCATTATGAACCATCTTTAAATAATGTCCACTACCCGCTATCCCTGTATATATATAGCCGCCTTCTTTTGCTGTTGACTTAAACAAAGATTCAATTTCTTGATATACTTCTTTGTTGCCGCCAATCATATAGCTGGCACCATTTCTTGCTCCTGAAATCCCGCCTGAAGTACCAACGTCAAAATAGTGAATCCCTTTTTGCGTGAACAACTCATTATATCTTAAACTGTCACGATAATCAGAATTACCACCATCAATAACAATATCGCCTTCATTTGCAACTTTAGCCAATTGATCTAATACCTGATTCGTAATTTTTCCTGCCGGCAGCATTACCCATAAAATTTTGCGACCAGTTTCATTTTGCAGCATTGCCTCAAAAGATTCATATACTGTAAATCCATCTTGTTTCGCTTTTTCAAGTATCTCCTTATTGACATCATAGCCATAAACTTCAATTTCATGATCATACATATTTTGAAGTAGATTATATCCCATCTTCCCTAGTCCAATCATGCCTACTCGCATCGTTATTGCCTCCTTGAATTGCTTTGTTCGTGGTAAGGTGTTTACCTTCCCTCTATTTGTATTCTATATGCATACGATTAAGGAGTCTACGCAAAAACGTCAAATCAATTACATATACACTTCCGCATGTCTATTTCCTAAAGTATCTTGCTAAATTGATTGGTAGAGTACTCGTGCCATGTGTGAAATTACAGTTACAGAAGAGTATAACGATACTGGTGATTTGGAATCTCCAACAAAAATATCTTGCTCGAACAAAGGAACTTGTAATGGTAGAGACTGCAAATTCTTCGGAACTTCAAACCCTAATCTTTATATCGATGCTCCACATTAAAGCTCTTCTAGTACAATCTTTGTCTCTGCTAACTATATCCAACACAATTTCGATGCTGAGTCAACCTACAGAAACTCCCCCCAGTTAAGATAAATTTATTTTTCGTATAAAAATTTCTATCCAAATAACGAAGGGGTCCATTATATATGGACCCCTTCGTTATTTGCTTTTATATCTGTAAAAGCAACAAAAAAAGGCTCTAGCTAAAATCGCTAGAACCCTTAAATTCATTTATGGTGCGGTTGATGGGATTTGAACCCATACGAGCTATGCCCGCCACCCCCTCAAGATGGTGCGTCTGCCGTTCCGCCACAACCGCGTGTATAATTAGAAAATAAAACAACACCATTTTAAAAACAACCACGTATCTTTAAAATGGTGCCGAGGACCGGAATCGAACCGGTACGGATATTACTATCCGCGGGATTTTAAGTCCCGTGCGTCTGCCAGTTCCGCCACCCCGGCAATACATTTTGGAGCGGGTGATGAGAATCGAACTCACGTGACTAGCTTGGAAGGCTAGGGCTCTACCATTGAGCTACACCCGCATATTATGGAGCTGGCGAGAGGACTTGAACCCCCAACCTACTGATTACAAGTCAGTTGCTCTACCAATTGAGCTACACCAGCAGGATAATGGTGCCTTAGGACAGAATCGAACTGCCGACACGAGGATTTTCAGTCCTCTGCTCTACCGACTGAGCTACCAAGGCATAATGGCGACCTGGATGGGACTCGAACCCACGACCTCCGCCGTGACAG
>Ga0316600_10000040_pt1 | contig 127249 bp, 106 predicted proteins | sample OWC_soil_day5_CT_FD_207652 | JGI IMG/M metagenome (GOLD analysis project Ga0316600, IMG submission 207652) | Wetland soil microbial communities from Old Woman Creek delta, Ohio, United States - OWC_soil_day5_CT | ecosystem: Environmental > Terrestrial > Soil > Wetlands | place: USA: Ohio... | reverse complement strand
AGGTTGCCGGTTAGTGAGAAGTGCTCAGATGCTAGGCACAGTAAGGGGATGTGAAGGAGTCGTACTCTTGTACGTCGACGAGCAGCACCTTATCGGAGGACGCAGATGGGGGCTTATCGCCGACCCGCGGCCTATCTGTCCAATAGTTTGTCTACAAGCTGGGCTCTCCTAATAGGAGAGCTGGCGCGTAGCGACTGAGAGGTTAACGTTCCCATCATTCTAAATATTCTATACCAGTTTAATATGATGAACGATCAGAAAATACTAACAATACAATTTTTCTGTATAAATCTAGTTAATCAACACTCGTGTTATTTTTATATACTTTTATTTGTGATACTCCATATTATAGCATGTTTTTAATTTAAGCTACTTTTTGTTATAATAATACAACACATTTATTTATAAGGCAAAAGGTGATATATATTGACACAATTCTACACTGAACTGATCGCTTTCCTCATATTAATCGTTGTCCTCACCGTCTTCACCCTAGGGAAAAGCCCACTCTTTCGTATTGATCGTGCGGGCGTCGCCATTATTGGTGCAGTGGCTATGATGGGTTTTGGTATTCTTTCTTTTGAACAAGCAACGCAGGCAATCAATTACCGCACAATCGTTATTTTATTTTCCATGATGGTGATTGTCGCAAATCTAAAAATTGCTGGATTCTTTGAATTGATTGGACAGATTGTTTTGCAAAAAATCAAATCAAAAAAGGCCTTACTTTTCACTATTATTTTTATTAGTGGCATCCTATCGGCTTTTGCGATTAATGATATCGTTTGCCTACTCTTTACACCAGTAGTTCTCTTTATCTGTAATAAAGGCAATTGCCAGCCCATTCCTCATTTATTAGGGCTGGCGATGGCCTCCAATGTTGGTAGTGCCTTAACCTTTCTGGGCAATCCACAAAATATTTTAATTGGCAGCTTATCACATATCTCTTTTTTCGACTATCTAAAAGTATCTAGCCCTATTTCTATCCTAGGCTTAGTATTCATTTATCTATTTATCAGCTATAAATATAAAATCGAATTAAACGGAGACCTCGAAAAAGTAGAACTTACCGAAGTTTACTTTCATCATTATTTAATTACCAAAACACTCTGCACACTAGTTCTTGTGATTCTTTTTTATATGTCTGGGTTTGATATCGTCCTCCTCGCTAGCTTAGGGGCAGCCTTCTTACTGATTACGCGCCGTGTAAAGCCAAATAAAATTTATACGAGTATTGATTTCAATTTACTGATCATTTTTATTGGACTCTTTGTTATTGTCGGCGGTATTGAAACCAGTGGTTTGCTGACAACGCTTAATTTCTATTTACCACCAGAACAAATGCTAGACCTCAATTTTTTCGCTCTCGTCAGCATTATTTTATCGAATATCGTCAGCAATGTACCCGCTGTTTTATTGCTCCAATACTATATCTCCCCTAACGATGCTATTCTTAAATGGCAAGCGCTAGCACTCCTCACTACGTTCGCTGGTAACCTTACTATTTTCGGTTCCATTGCCAACCTGATCGTTGTAGAAATCGCCAAGAAAAGTAACATCCACATTACCGCTCGTGAATATTTCCGCATCGGCTTCCCCTTAACGATTATTTTATCAATTTTATGCTTAATTTGGCTACACGCACTATAAAAATAAAAATCGGGCTGCACAGAAGTGAATTTTTCATCACTCAGACCAGCCCGATTTTTATTTATCTTATCAATTAATCAGTATCAATTTCCATATTTTCAGCAATTTCAGCAAGAGAATCCAGCTCTTTACGCGTAGTCTCATTGATTTTATTTAGCCGATCTACTGTCTGCATAGAGTCGGAAATAGAATGAATGGCTTGTAAAATTTCTTCCGTTAATGACCCAAGACTTGTTTGGAATAAATCCATATATTTCCCAATGTTTGCTTCAAAATCTTTATTTTCTTTCAACACATCATTTATTTCTTGGACATTGACTAATAGTTTTTGTATTGCTTCATTGCTTGTATTTAAACTAACTTCTGTGTTTTGCGAAAGTTTCCTCACCTCTTCTGCTACAACAGCAAAACCACGTCCTGCTTCCCCTGCCCGAGCTGCCTCAATCGCCGCATTGAGTGCAAGTAAATTGGTTTGTGACGCAATCTCTAAAATCATTGCTAAAACGTTTTGAATTTCTTTTGTATTTTCACTCAGCAGCTGTATTTTAGGTACAATCGTATCGTTATGTTCTAAAAGATTAGAAATATTACTATTGTTATCCGTTAAAACTGTCGATAATTGTTCTGTGCTCGTACTAATACTACTAGCATTTTCATTGATACTGCTGACACTTGCAATAATATTCGGCACGACATTTCTATACTGGTCAAAAAGCTCCATTGCCTTCATATTCAGCTGAATCAATACATTTAATTGATTCACGCGCCGCTGCAAGAAGAAACTGCAAAAACTTGCATAGTGAATGGCAAATTCATTGTAATACTCGTCATGGAAATTTTCCGTGTAATCGACTCTATAGAATAGAATTGCCGTAAGGGTTTCATTCATATGAATGCCAAGCAACTCACCAAAGCAAGAAAAACCAGCAATTTTTATATCTTTAAAAATATGTAAACGATCGAGTTCAGCTGCATTGACTAAACGCCGTAAAATACAGTCATTTAAAATTCCCCCTAAAGGAACTGGCTTATTTGTGCAAAATTCTTTCCAATCTTGTTCTGTTTTGGTAAGAAAAGATTCACGCTTTACTAAGCAAAGTGATTCCCCAGTAACAACATCGCAAAAGAAATATATTCTTCCTGCTTCTTCATCAATTTTTGCAACAGAGCGTATAAACAGCTCGCCATCGATATCAATGGCAAAGCTATAGCCTGCAAGTGCTTTACTCAATTCACCTGTTGTTTTGCATTGAAACTTTTTCTTCAATGCCTCGACAAAATTTATACTGTTCCCATGACTGTCTAAGACTTGGCTCACATAACGCGATGCTGCATTTGAACTCGTTACAATAAATTTATCTGCTGTTTTGCTGAAGTTTTGTGTTTTAAATATTCCAAACCGATAATTTTCGCTTAATTTAATAAAACAAATAATCGCATGATTTTGCAATACGCGCTTACCATCGTAAATATACGTATAGTCAAAGGCAAGACTTCCACCGGCAGAACCACCGATAAACGTACATGGATAACTTCTCGTTGCATAAACAGCCTGCATGAAAAATGTCTCACAATTCGATAAACCTTCTACATACGTAAGCGCAACGGTATCATTTGCATTGATCGGAAAATTAACCTTATGTTTTTGCAGTTCTTGCTGGATTTTACCAATGCGCTCCTTTGTATCTAATGTTGGATTCCCTGATTTTATATCATCATTCGGTAATGGAAGAGCGATAATCTGGCAATTTTTAATCATCCGCTTCGAATATACTTGTAACAAAATTTTTTCTCTACCATCACTTGCTGGCTGATACAGCGTTTTATTCGCTTCTGTATGACAAAGCTCGCCTGCTGTAGAAATCATCATCAATTTTGTATCGTTAGGCAAGAGCCCTTGAATTTGGCTTGATATTTGACCCATATTATTATCTGACGAACTAAAAGCTATCACAATTGCAGGCCCGTCGGCAACCGCACACACATCATCAATGACATTTGAACTAATTTCGTTTTTTGATAAATACTTTACCTTTATATCTTCTAGTTCCACGTTTGAAATACCAAGTGAACCTGCCTGATTTACCGTTTTATTTATAATTTGTTCGGTGGATCCTTCTACATTTTGCTTCTTTTTTTTAAAAAACGAGAACATTAAAAACCACTCCTAAATATCAAATTATTACTCTATTCTACCAAAATAATCTTTAATTTACAAATTTTTCTCCTGTGAGGACACAATATTATCTTCTACCTTATTAATATTTTGCCCATCCAAAAACAAAGAGACTGTTACAAAATAAATTTTGTAACAGTCTCTTTGTTTCTATTTATCTATTTTCACACTTGCTTCAAACATTCTATTCCAAGGAAAATCAACATTTACTTTTGTAAGCGCAAAATCTTGTAAATGCTCTTTTGCAAATGCATTCATTTTTTCATTTGCAGATTTTACAATGATCGGTCTAGCTAGATCAAGCTTGCTATAATTGCCACCTTTTATGCTATTTAACTCTCCAGCAAGCGTTTGACGAATATTGGCTTGATACGCCCAGTCATCCATAAGGCGAACGCTTAGGAGCTGGTTCTTATCTTCCACTTTCATTTTATCAGTTAAAATTCCTTGCCCGATAGCAAAGCCGGCACTATTGTTCGCCGTATTCCAGCCAGAATATGCCGATAGTTTATTTAATAACCCTTGCTTTTCAAGCTCTGCCATTAAGGCATTATCTGCACCATTGGCAAAGGCGATATCTGCAACGGCAACTGGATAGCCCGCTTTTAAATAACGCTTGATATCCTTCACAAAAGCTTCTGTATTCGCATGCTTTTTGGTTGTATTCGTTGGATAATTTGCTTCTGAGGTCACCCCATCTTTTGCTGTATTGACCATCAGCACCAAATCAGCACGTTCCGTCGTCGGCACTGGAATTGCACCAGTAGCGAATAAATGGGACTGAATGGATTTTCCGATAGCTTCATCGGAATAAGTCGGTACGGTATCAGCACCAACACCATCCGCATAGCGCACTGCAACAAGCGGCACATGCCAAGTAATATCATTAACCGCACGCGTTAGCAGCACCATGCCCATTTCATCAATCCCAGCTAAAGCCTGAAATTGTGCTACACTCATATCTCCAGCTTGCTCGCTAAGTAAACGACTTTCCTTATGTGTCTGAGAAAATGGAGCATTATCATCGCGACCCAAGGCTAAATATCGAAATATATTTTGCTTGGCGAGCTCTACCAATTTTGTATTAGCAGTAAAGTTTTTGCTCCGACGTTCCATCCAATCGCTAACTGCTTCTTTCGGAACACTCTTTTCTAATTTTGCAACTTGCTTTTTTTCCGCTCTTGTTAGACGATCGCTTTCTTCTTTATCTTGCAAAGAAGTTAAGGTAAAAATATCTGGCCCATATTTAGCGTAATAGCTAGGCTCTTCTCCACCATCGCTAGTCCTTGGTGACCGCATAATGGAACCAAATACATAAATTTTTAAATTAGGATTTTCAGCATGTAGTTTTTCAAAATTATCAACACGCTTTAAAATCGTTTCACTCGTTAAATTATGTTTACGAGAAGCAACTAAACTGCCATAAAGAAGCGAATCTGAGGACAACACCACAGCATCGGTTTTCTTTGCATTGGCAAATAACCATTGCCAAAGTTCATCAGATTTCCCCAGCGAAGTTCGATTGCCTAATAATTCTTGTGGTGGTACAAGTACATCGTAATCAAGTTTTTTTACCGTATTCATCGTTTGTTCAAACGAAATTGGTCGATCATCATGCGGGATAAAGATAATTTGCGGTCTAATTCCCGCAAAAACAGGTACGCTCATAAAAACCGTATACAAACAAACGACCAAGAACACCACTATTTTTTTATTCAACATCTAGCTCTCCCTTCCTCACTTAAGAATATTATCTAACATATTTTTAACTGTATCAGGTAGGTTAAGCGAGGTTTTAAATTCTATATAACCTTCTTTTGGCACAGCTTGTTCAATGACAACCGCATCACTTAGCGAATAACCAAACAGTTGTATTTGACCAAAACTAGATGCTTTCAGTGCTTCTTGAAAATCGACAGTCACCGTATTGCCTGAGATCTTTGTTTTTACATTTTCGCCCAGATCTACTTTACCAACCATTTTTTCTGCCATGGATAAACTAATCCGCGAAAAAATCCAAGACATTGTCCCATTATCCGGCAAGTTTTTTTCTAACACCTTGAACTTTAGCACCGAAGTATCTTTGCTATGTTCAAATTGATCAATTCGACATAACAACTCTACCGGACCAAATTTTTTCGTATCCGCTGTTAGTTTCATTTTGCCATCGCCAACAGAAGTAACTTTCAACCCCTTAATAGCTGAATTTTCATCAATGTTTTTAGCAATAGATTCATTGATCATCTCATCAGAAACTGCTACTTTACCATCTTTTAGCTGCTCTAACGTCTGCATATCCCAAGTCTGACGTACAACATCTATTACTGGTTTTAGATTTTCAACCTGTCCACTAAGCTCACTAAAATTGATATCACCAAGCATCTGGCTCGATATATCAACTGGCATATCTATCATATTTATGGCCTCCCCAATTCGTCTTAACTTATGTTAACATCTATATGCTAACTAATTATACACCAACTATGAGGCAATTTCTATTTCCTTATTTTTCAGCCAAATTTAAACTGATTCGCTGCGCATATCCTGCCATAAATCGCGCGCTAAATTGTAAATACTCGGCTCATTTCTTGATCGTTTATCACCAATTACTCGGCTCAAATATTGGATGGCTTTTTCTGTATTGCCAGTTCTTCTATAGAGTTCACCAATCAAATACGTAGCCGCTGTATCGGTCATACTTCCGATTGGAAAACGTTCTGTTGACAACGCTTTATCATAACCTTCCAAAGCTCTGACTAATACCTCTTGTTCTTTTTCCTTGAATGCCGCTTCTTCCTCTTGTTGTTCTTTTTCTTCCACTTCCTCAGCAGCTTCACGATATAACCAGGCTAATTTCAAATACAAACTTGCTTTACGACTCTCAGGTGCACCAATTAAATCAGCATAATAAAGTGCTAATTTAAATGCATTTATGGCATCACCACGTGTCCTAATCTCCTTATATTCAATTTTTACTTCTCTATCTTTTAAAAACTGAGCAATTTTCTCTTTTTCTTTCTCCCTTAAGGTATCAAAATGTTTTTCATCTGAAGCATATCCACAATGCGAACATACCCAAATATCATAGTAATACGGATTAAACTCTTTATAATGTACACAAAAATCGCTATCTTGTTTTATTTTAATCAATCGCGCCCGTGTTTTTGTTACTTGAAATTTTTCACCACAAATTGGACATTCCCGCTCTACTGAATATGTAAAACCTACTGCCATAGAATTCATCTCCCTATTTTTATCAACACACAAGTTAATATCTAAATTCCCTTTACTATACCAATGACCATTTGGCAATCTTTATGATCTAATCTTTTCTTTCTCTCCCTCTTTCCTATAAACCAGCCCTGCAAATATCGTCTACCCTATATAAACGTCCATTCATTTTTTAATCAAAATGAATCTTATGTACTATTCACAATAGGACTATCTAACTTACGATTGATCACTATTATATATATCGAACAAAGTGTTCATTTCATAAATACTTTATTTATAAAAATACTAGTTTATTTTTATGTAAAATCCCCCAAATGTTTTTTACTATTCTTTCCACACATTACAAAAAATGATATGATAACGGTATAAAGCTTACTCCATAGAGTTACTCTTTGTTTGGTTTATTGGTAATCATATTCTCTCTTATTTATACTATAAAAAAGGGGTATACGTAATGGCAAAGATACGACGTAAAGATATCAAAGAACAAATTTTATCTGTTTGTAAGTCGGAAAAAAATCATATTATTTTCATTCCCCATGAATCATTGCTCAATGAAATTCAAGGCTACGATAAAACTGAGCTGCAAAATCTTCATAAAAAAGGGCTCATGTTATTACCACGAAGCTATATTATCGAAAACGAATCGATCCCAATTTACGAAGAGTACGATACCGTTTTTGATAATATTGACCAAGCCGTAAACTATATAGCCCACACTTGGAAAGTTGTTCCACTAAAAACAAACACGATACTACCCATTCATAGTTATCAATTTATGGGTTTTATAAAAAAACAACACCATATCAATCAAAACATCGATACAGCCAAGCAGCAGCTTTCTAACCTTAATCATGATTTTGATGTCGATAAAATCATGTCACTAGAAAAGCAAATATCCTACAACCAAGGTAAAGCTAGAGTCTTAATGGATTGGTTTTGTGAATGGATGAACGCAAAGTCCTTCCCGCTGATTAATTACAGTGCCGCATTTCGCGATGTGCTATTCGAAACTTGTGTAAAAGAATTTGAAACATTATTAGAGCAAGGCCTAATTTATAAAGATGAATACGATACTTTTCATTATCTTTGGCTAGATGATAAATAACGATAACAACGCGACACGGATTCCATATGATCCGCTTGTCGCGTTTTTCTATTCTTCTTTGAAACGATCCAGCATGGAAATCGTATCTACCAAATGGTTGTTAAAAATTTGTTTCGCTACTTCAAGGAGTTCAAGAATCATCGGATCACGCAATGAATACGTTACTTTATTCCCATCTTTTGTTCCATGTACTATATTTTTATTTCGCAGTATAGACAGCTGTTGCGAAACTGCACTGCCTTCACTACCAACCAAAGCTTGCAATTCGTTAACATTTTTATCGCCCTGCGCCAATAATTCCAAAATTCGAATGCGAAGCGGATGGGCCAATGCCTTAAAAAACTCCGCTTTAAATTTTTGCAATTCTAAATTCACCTTACTCACCTCGTTTGAGAACTTTCTCATATTGATCAATCGCAAGCAGAATGCCTTGTATCAAGGCTTGCGGTCTTGGTGGACAGCCTGGCACATAAACATAGACTGGAACAAATTGATCAATCCCGCCCGCATTGGCATAAGTCTCCCCAAATACACCACCGCCACACGCGCAGGCACCAATCGCCAGTACCATTTTTGGATTTGGTGTTGCCTCGTAAGTAATGCGAAGCGCTTTTTCTAAATTACTGGTCACTCCACCAGTCACCATCAGCATATCCGCTTGGCGCGGCGACGGTACAAAGGCCACACCGAAACGACTGATATCATAAATTGGATTCGATAACGTTGCCATCTCAAAATCACAACCATTACAAGAACCAGTATCGACGTGACGAATATGAAGTGAACCACGCATGACTTCTTTTATCCGTTTTTTTAAGTCAGTTCCTAATTCTTCTTCATTCACTCTGTTATCTCCTTCCTACTTTGCTTTATCTTTATCAACAGACATAAATAAATCTTTTTTTGCATCAACCGCCAAATAACAATCTGTAGTTTGTGTAATCGCTTCTGTGTTACAAACCTTCACACAATTACCGCATAGAATGCAGTTGCCATAAAATATTCTTATTTTATTTACATTCATACTAAGCGCCCCAGTTGGGCAAGCGGCAATACATGCTTCCCAATTCGTGCCTTTTTGCGCCGTCAACTCAATCTTACCTCTATACTTTTTTGGTGCTGGTTCAAACGGCTGCTTTCTTGTTACCGTCCCAACCTTCCAGATCTTTCTAAGCATGTCAAACATGATGGCTTCCTCTCTTTATCTGCTATTTAACGATCACAGCAGGAATAACATAATTCAAAACTTTTATTAATTAACGGGAAATCAGCTACGATATTTCCAGGAACCGCAAGCGGCACAACTGGCCAATTGCTATACGCCGCTGAACGGATGCGATAACGGTAGATTTTATTATCCTTGTCAACCATAAGCCAATGGCAGTTTTCCCCACGTGCTGATTCTGTCCAGCCAAGGCTAGTAGTATATGGCGCAATGTTAGGAATCTCCATCACAATGTCGCCCTCTGGCAAGTCTTTCAATATTTGGCGAATCAACAAAATAGAGTTGAATACTTCCAAAATTCGAACGTTAATTCTTGCTAATACATCGCCTTCATTTTGCACAATCACAGCAAAATTCAATTGGTCATACGCTGCATATGGTAAATCACGACGACAATCAATATCTCTGCCAGACGCTCTTGCTGTAATACCCACTGCCTCTAAATCTGTTACTTGTTTTAAGCTTAAACACCCGGTCGTTTCCATCCGATCCACTGCGATTTCATGCGCCAGTAAAATATCTACCAGCTCTTGAAAATCCGGATCTAACTCATTTAAATAATTCGTAATCCTATCAATTTCATCTTTTCTAATATCTTGACTGACACCACCAAGCGCAATTGCACCGCGCAAATAACGATGCCCAGTTAATTCTTCATTTAGGCGCAAGAGCATTTCCCTCATCCGCGTGCCTTGGCTATTCCCTACAGCAAAGCCATAACCAGCACAAATATTCCCTACATCACCAACATGATTATAAAGACGTTCCAATTCGAGATATAACGTTCTAATATATTTCGCCCGTTCGGGGATCGTGATATTTGCTGCGGTCTCTACCGCCTCTGCAAATGCTACGGAATGAGAAACATTACATACACAGCAAACACGTTCAATTAAGAACATCGCTTGTGCAAAGGTTTTGCCCTCCAGCTCTTTTTCAATCCCCCGATGCGTATAGAAAAGGCGTGCGTCCAAGTGAAGTACCGTATCACCTACCGCCCCAAAACGAAAATGCCCTGGTTCAATAATTCCAGCATGAATTGGGCCTACGGGAATCTCAGTTACGTCTTCACCAGTATATTCCACAAAATTCTCAGTCTCTTTATGACAAGACACCATTTTAGAATGTACATAATCTTTACGGAGCGGGTAGGCAGTTTCCGGCCAATCGCCATGAAAAATCAAGGGACTACGATCGGGATGCCCAATCGCTCTGAGCCCAAGTAAATCATTAACTTCACGTTCGTACCAGTTAAGTGCTGGCATATAGTCAGCAAGCGATGGAAACGTCGGATCACTTTCTTCTAAAAAGATTTTTACGGTGATAAAATGATGAATTTCATCTAAGACAAATACATAATAAAGAGCAAATCTACCATTGATTTGACGCTCATCATTGCCAACCATCGTAAACAGTCGTGCTTTTTGTTCCTGATAAATATAGCGGGAAACCTCAGGCAAATCTTGTTTCATAATATTGAATACGATTTCATTCGCTCCATCTTCAATGCCAAGTAAACAGTCGCCTAAATGCTGCAATATTTTTTTAATGACTCGTCTTTTATTTTCCAATTACTTCACGCCCCCTTGCAAAACATTTGCAGCCGCCCAAACTGCATGTTCAAGAAATTCTGGCACATAAAGACCACATAAAAGTATAAGCGACAAAGGAATGCACATAGCAACACGCATCCAGTAATCCGTTTTTTTCCTGCCAATACGAACTGGCATTTCACCAAAGCCCATTCTGACCACATAATAAGTCATTCCAGCAAAAATCAAGACAATCAACGTAGAAAATACACAAGATACCCAAAGAATTCCTGCTTCGGCGCCAGCTAGCATGATCGTAAATTCACTAAGAAAAATGCTAAACGGCGGCGCACCGATAGCTGCAAAGGCTGCCAGCAGGAATACAGAACCTGTAAACGGCATAGATTTCACTGCGCCAGCAATACGATCTATATATTTTGAATGGTATTTTTGGGCGATATTGCCCGCCGAAAAAAATAGCAATGATTTCGTCATAGAATGATTGAACATGTGTAAAAACGCACCATAAAGACCAAGCGGGCCACCAATGCCCACGGCCAACGTAATAATCCCCATATGTTCAACACTAGAAAAGGCCAGCATACGTTTTAAATCATGCTGCACCATGATAAATGGCACGGTTACACTAATCGAAAATAAACCAAAGGCAATTAAATAATCACCGGCATGCCCTTGCAACGTCACATTGGCAATTGCATACACGCGAAAAATCCCATAAAGCGCCGTATTTAATAATACTCCGGATAAAACAGCACTGACCGGTGCCGGTGCTTGGCTATGCGCATCGGGAAGCCAAAAATGCATCGGTGCCAAACCCGCTTTGGTACCAAAACCAATCAATATAAAGATAAAGCCAATTTCTACCCAACGCGGATTCAATTCAGTCGCAACTTTAAGCAGCTCTGTCCATTGCATTGCCGAAGTCGTGTGCTGACCGATGACATTGAGTCCAGATAAATATAAGAACACAATCCCCAGTAAAGCAAATGCAATCCCAACGACCCCCATAATCAAGTACTTCCAAGCCGCTTCTAACGAATGCTGCGTCCCATAAAAGGCTACTAACATTGCCGAAACTAAAGTAGTCAACTCAATGCCAACCCATAATAATCCTAAGTTATCTACAGCACTCACAGCCAACATGGTTAAAATAAAAAAGTGTAAAAAGAAATAATAGCGACCAAGCTGCTTTCTCGTAATCACTTTTTCCTGTACTTCATAACGCATATACCCAATGGAATAAATCGCCGCCGCAAAGCCAACAATCGTAATTAACATAATATTAAAAGAACCCAATGCATCAATATAAATCAAATCATCAAACGCATAAATTCTATGCCCAGAAAACACCTCTAAAGCGATCATTACCGCAAAACAAAGTGTACTAAATGCACCGATGACCTGCAAAAGATCAGCTGCCTTATGTTTACTTAACAAGCCAGCTAACACACCTGTCAGTAACGGCGATATCAATAATCCTAACGCTAACATACTTATCCCCTTAAATCTCGCATTTTTTCTGTATTTAAACTATGAAAAGCCGAATGAATTCTAAATGACAAGCTAGCAATGATCACCACTGCGACAAACAAATCAAAAAACACGCCCAGTTCAACAGCAAGCGGCATCCCATAACTAATCGCCTGTGTAAGCAGGAACAAACCATTTTCAATCACAATCACGCCAATGCCTTGCATCAACACCTGCTTATTATTGATAATCGTAAGCGTTCCTAAAAACACCAAGATAATTGCCGTAGCTAAATAACGCATCCCATGTTCCGCCCCGGGCAAGCTCAAATGCGAAGCCACATATTGTCCTGTAACGACGAGTATTAACGCGATAAAGATCGAACCGAATTGTCCCATCGTCCGTTCTACATTACGATTCGCTTTCGTTTTTTTCACTGTATAGAATAAAATGTACGGAATGATGAGCGTTTTAACGACAATCGTTAAAACCGCGGCGATAAACAAATGCACCATTCCAGTTTTTTGCCACATCAACAAGGCAATGACGGCTAGACCTGCCGACTGCACAGCAATGATGATAACGGCGTCCATTGTTTTTTTCGTTCTAAATAACAATAATGTACTCAGCAATAATATCGCCGTAACGAAACTGTCCATAACGAACTTTCCTCCTACTTAGCAATTTGCAAAACGATTGCCAGCATAGATAACGCAATCGACGATGCCAATAGCTTTGGAATTTTAAATATACGAATTTTTGCATACGCTGTTTCAATACAAGCAAGCACTACGCCTACTGCAATCACTTTTACAACGTAAAAAAATAATCCTATGAGCAACGCTTCTGCTGTAAACTCTACGGCAATCCCCCAAGGAATAAATAAATTCACGAACATACTAAATAAAATCGTTTGTTTGGCAAAGATTGCCCACTGCAAAATGCCCCAGTAACGACCAGAATACTCTAACATCATCGCTTCATGTAACATCGTAAGTTCTAAATGAGTATCTGGATTATCATAAGGAATCCGACCAGTTTCAGCAATGATGACAATCAAGAACGCAATGCAGGAAAGCCAATGCCCATAATCAAACAAATCCCAATCTAGCTGAACCAATGTGCTAACAATTTCACCAACATTGGTCTTGCCCACACCGAGCAATACCGAAATCACTGCTAACAATAAAGCTGGCTCACAAATCGCTGACATCATCATCTCACGACTAGACCCCATGCCGCCAAAGGCACTACCAGCATCAAGTGCCGTGATGGCAAGAAAAAACCTTACCACAGCAAATAAATAAACGATCACAATGATATCACCCGTCATCCCAAGCGGTGCTTTGATAGATAAGGTGGGGATTAATACTCCCACACAAAGCGTTACCGCAAAACAGAGATAAGGGGTTGCACGAGTCAGCCAAGAAGCATCTTTAGCAATTACCGCGTCTTTTCGCAAATATTTAAAAATATCACGATATGGCTGCACAATATCCGCCCCGATACGATTTTGCAATCGCGCTTTTGTCTTTTTTATTATGCCTTGTACCAACGGTGCCAGTAGCAATATAATGAGTACCTGCACCACGCCGAAAACAATTTGCTCTATCATTCTACACCTACCTACTCCAGAGCAGTGTTAAAATTAACGCCGCTACCATATAAGATAAATACGCTTGTAAATTACCACTTTGAATAATTTTAATCTGCTTAAAAATTTGAACCATAATCCCAATCGAGGGTTTATAGACATTATCGCCCACTCTAGCACTGATATCGATCTCGTGATGTATGCGCTTTGGATAATATTCATATTCTTTTTCTATCGTTACCTTGCGTGATAGTCCAAGTACATGATGAAAAATACGCAAAATCGGATGAGAATAAGAAGTTGCTGTATATTCCATTTTCGGTACATGCACTGCCCCACAGGTCCAAGTATCTTGCAGCACATAGTTACTCTTGCCATAGCTCCATTGTATAACTACCAACGTAACGATGAGGAGCAGCGCAAAAACTACAGCAGCCAAGCCAATCGATACTGTTTGCGGCGCTTGTGATGAGAATGGTACATAAAGTATCATATCGCCACCAATATTTGCAGCAAAATAACGATTTGTAACGGCATTAATTAAGGTCACCACACCGCCCGGATATAAACCTAGAACTAAGGATAGCATTGCGAGTAATCCCATACCAAGGCGCATGCTGATATTCACTTCGGTTGCATTTGCGGCTGCCTCGCTTCTCGGTTTAGCTAAAAATGCCGTACCAAAATGTTTTACCACTGCCACAGCTGCAAGCGCGCCACTAAAACCTAGAATTGCAACAACCAGCGCAGCAAATAATTTCACACCTGCTCCATCACAGTCAAATACCATATGCAATAATGATTGCAACAAGGCCCATTCGCTCATAAAACCATTAAACGGCGGCAGTGATGCCAGTGACATACCACCTACCAAAAAAGTAACTGCCGTCCAAGGCATCCGATGAATGAGTCCCCCCAATTGGCTCACGTTGCAAGTACCAGTTGCTTTTAACATCGCCCCAGTCCCCATAAACAGTAAGCTTTTAAATACGGAATGATTGAATACATGATATAACGTTGCAGTCATTGCCAGTGCACCTAACACGACTTGATTGACTGCTTGGAAATATAAACTTGCCCCAATGCCAACGCAGATAATTCCCATATTTTCTACACTGCTATAAGCAAGGAAACGTTTCGTATCATTTTGTATCACACCGAGCATAATTCCAACAATAGCGGAAATTGTTCCGATTGCCATAACCGTAATGCCCCACCAAGCAGGGCCAGTACCTAAAAAATCAAAACTAACCCGCAGAAAAGCATACACCGCCGTTTTAATCATCGCCGAAGACATCAACGCAGTCGCACTGGATGGCGCTACTGGATAAGCCCGCGGCAGCCATACATGGATTGGAAACAGTCCCATTTTTGCGCCAAAACCGATAAAGAAACAAAAAAATACTACACTCTTGACCGTTTCTGGTAAAGCTGCCCCCACATTTTTATAAGCAGCAAATTCTATACTGCCCGTATACACATAAAGAATTAAAAACGCAAAGCTCAAAAATACACCGCAGACATGCGTCATAATCAAATATAGATAACCACCTGAACGAACTTTTGCATTTTCATGCTCAAACATCACCAAACAAAAAGATGACAGCGCCATAAGCTCCCAAAAGATAAGAAAAGTAACCGAAGTATCTACTCCAACAACACCAATCAGCGATCCGATGAAAATATTCATCAACGCACCGAGATACCCAGCTACATTTTTTTTATCATATTTCGTTACATAACCTTGTGCATAGATAGAGCAGATAGCACTCATCACACCAATTACCAATAAAAATAAAGCCGACAGCGTATCAAAATGAACCTTTAATACGATATTGCCCATCATCTTCCAAGCAATCGCTGAAAGTTCCTCATTGAAGAGCAGCAATCTACCCGCAATGATTGTCGTAAGAATCCCACCGATAAAGGAACATCCATTGGCAAAGCTATTTGCAATCTGCTGTTTGCCATTTATTAAAGCAGGCAGTATCCCGCCAGCAATAAAACAAATCAAACTTGCCTGAAATAACACTAAATATAAATCCGCTGTTTCCATTCTAACCTCCAAGTCTCACTATTATTGAATATCTGATTATTTAAAGATACTAAAATACAGAAAAATACACAAAGAGTGTTTTTATGCGCAATATTCCAAAAAAGCGATTAAACCATAATTATGTTCTAGTCACTACAGATTTAATGGAATAACGCTTTATTTCGCTTCTTTTCGACATAATTTAAAATTGTAGGGTTTTTAAAGTAAAATGATAAAAAAATGAGCACTGCAAACTTTAATTTGCAATGCTCAGACTTTAAACAAAATAACTAAATCCGTTCCACTTGTAAACAAGTACAAAGATAGGCTGCTGGTTTGTGAGAGGCGCTCGGATGCAAGGCGCATCCCCTTACTGCAACGCCGCAGATGAGTGCTTATCGCCGACCCGCCACCTATCTGTCCACATTTCTACTATCTGCTGCACACCCCAACACTTTCCCGCACCACCAAAGAATTTTCCAAAACAACTCTTTTACTTATCTGATTATGCGACATTATTTTTTCCAATATCATCTGTGCCGCTTGATTGCCTAGCTTAAACATATTTTGCTCGACCGTTGTCAACTTTGGTTCGATAAACCGACTCAGTGCGATATTATCATAGCCGATAATCGACAAATCTTTTGGTATCGCAATGTTTAGTTTCTTGCAAGCGTTTACTACGCCCGCTGCCATTAAATCATTACAAGCAAACACCGCGGTAGCCTTCGTCGATGGCAAAATCTCTAATACTTTTTGCATCGTATGATCTACCGTCTCATTGCTATTACCATCTCCAATATTAAGCATATAGCTTTCATGGAAACAATGCCTGCGCTTCATGATATCAACATAGGCTTGCTCTTTGATATCGTAAGAATCGCTATGTTCACCGCGTATAAATAAAATATCTTTATGCTCATGTTCCAGCAGATATTTGATCGCCAATCTCGTCCCAGTATCTTCATCATTAGATACATACGATATATTGGGATGTCTTGCATAACTATTAATAAACACCAGCGGTATTTGTCTCGCAATTCTCTCGTAAAATGTATTTTCAAGGTTTTCTGTATGAGGACTGATGACAATCATGCCCGCTACATTTCTTGCGATAAAGTCATTGATGCATTGCATTTCTAATTTTGAATCATTTTTAGAACAGCAAAACATTAAAGAATAGGCGTCACTAGTCAGATACTCTTCAATGCCATGCATAACCTCAGCAAAGAACATATTGTAGATACTCGGAACAACAACTCCAATAATGGTCGATGTTTGCATATTTAACTCGCGTGCCTGCATATTAGGAATATATTTTAAGGAATGAATTGCCGCTAACACTTTCTCTCTCGTTGCTTCTTTTACAGGATAGTTACCATTAATCACCCTAGATACAGTGGCAATCGATACCTTTGCTTTTTTAGCAACATCTATAATTGTTGATTTCATACCTGTATTTTATTCCTCCTACAATATCGCGACAAATTTATTGAACGCTTGCAGCCCTATTTCATTTCTTTTGAATACACCGGCATGAGATAATACGGTTAAGAACTTCAGCCCAACTTCTTTTTGTAGTACTTCATTGACATTCTGCGAAGTAATTTTTGTATATTTTGTCCGTATTTCCTGATACCAGCCTGCATGTTTTGCAATGCTTTCAACTTCTGAAATATCGTCAATTCCTTCGATCAATGCTTTACGGATAAGTTTTAGCTCTTGCTCTAAGCGCGCTGGTAAAATTGCCAACCCCATAACCTCGATCAAGCCAATATTTTCTTTTTTGATGTGATGGACTTCACTATGCGGATGGAATATCCCCAAGGGGTGCTTGTCGCTACTGCGATTATTTCGCAATACTAAATCAAGTTCATAAGCACCACCCCGCATTCGGGCAATTGGCGTAATCGTATTATGCGGCTCACCATTGGAACTTGCTAAAAGTTCAACAGCTTCATCAGAATGCCCACGCCATGCTGTTAATATATGTTCAGCTAAATCAATAAGCTTTTCCTTGTGTGCAGCGCGCAAACGAAGTACAGAAAGCGGCCATTTTACTCTACCAACACTGATCTCTTCATACCCTTTGATACAATAAGTTTTTTCCACCTCCGCTGTTTCCATTGCAAACGTGTAACGACCACCTTGGTAATGGTCATGCGATAAAATCGAACCACCAACAATCGGTAAATCTGCATTAGACCCGACAATATAATGCGGCAGGATATCGAGGAAAGCCAACAAATTTTCAAATGTTACTCTAGATATTTTCATCGGAACATGCTCGCTATTGAGTACGATACAATGCTCATTGTAATACACATAAGGCGAATACTGCAAAAACCAAACTTTATGATTTAAATCTAACGGAATGATCCGATGTGTCTGACGTGCTGGATGATTCAAATGACCAAAAAAACCTTCATTTTCCTTGCACAGCAAACATTTCGGATAGGCTGCCGATTTGATTAATTTTGCTTTTGCAATATCTTTAGGGTCTTTTTCTGGCTTCGATAAATTAATCGAAATATCCAAATTACCGTAATCGGTGGCAGTTTTCCAAACGATATTTTTATCAGTACGATCCTTTCGCACATAATTAGAAGCAATACTCAAATTATAGTAAAAATCCGTCGCTGCCTCTGGCGACTGTTGATACAGCGCATCAAATTTGCCAATAATTTCTGATGGCCGCGGCATAATACAATTCATGATTTTCGTATCAAATAAATCACGCTGCAAAATCGTATCTTCGATGATATTTTTTTCGACCGCATACGCTAGCATTTCTTCTAAAATCGGCGTTGCTGTTTCTAAGGTTTCCTCTATTGGCATCGGTAAAAATTCAGGTACTCCCAATGTCCCTAATAAAAGATTTGTTGCATAAACCTGATCGAATTCCGTAATCAATCCTTTTTGTAAACCAAAATGAATCAAGCGGTTAATTTGCTTCTCAATCATGTTCTTCCCTCTATTCAACAAAACCATTTGGATGATGTTTATGCCAAACCCAAGCAGTTTCTATGATTTCCTCCACACTCGTATAATTTGGTTTCCAGCCAAGTAAACGCTGCGCTTTCTCGCTAGAGGCGATCAGTTGCGCTGGATCGCCAGAACGTCTTTTCCCTAGAACAACTTTGATTTCTTCCCCTGTTGCCGCTTTTGCCGCTGTAATCATTTCTTTTACGGAGAATCCAGTTCCATTGCCAAGATTAAAAATATTGCTTTGATTGCCTTCACGTAGATAATTCAGCGCTCTAATATGTGCATCTGCTAAATCAATCACATGAATATAGTCACGAACACATGTACCATCTGGAGTTGCATAATCTTCACCAAATACTGTGATAAATTCGCGCTTCTTTAGCGGTACTTGCAAAATAAGTGGAATCAAATGCGTTTCTGGCGCATGGTCTTCGCCAATACTGCCGTTTTCTAATGCCCCAGCAACGTTGAAATAGCGCAAGGATACATAATGAATCCCATTTGCCGCACTTACCCATTTCATCATTTTTTCCATCGCCAATTTTGTTTCACCGTACGGATTGGTTGGATTCGTTTCATCGTCTTCTACAATTGGCACATGTTTTGGCTCGCCATAAACAGCTGCTGTAGAAGAAAATACGATATTTTTAACCTCATGTTTTACCATACTTTCTAACAGCACCTGCATACCATACACATTGTTATTAAAATATTTCAACGGATTGGTCATACTTTCACCAACCAACGAATTCGCCGCAAAATGAATCACTGCTTCAATTTTATTTTCCGTAAAAATCTGATCCAAAACTTTGCCATCGCGAATATCACCCAAATAAAACTTTGCCGCTGGATGAATTGCCGCTTTGTGTCCTGTTTGCAAATTATCGACAATAACCACATTTTCATCTTTTTCTACCAATTGATGCACTGCATGGGAACCGATATAACCTGCCCCGCCACAAACTAAAATTGCCATATCAAATCACTCCTCATTTTAACTTTCCTGCACCATTTACGATATTTGCCACGTAAAAGCTTGGTGCATAACCGATTTTTTCTGTATATACTTTAGTAATATTCTCAATAAACGCTTCCACGTCATTTTCTGCTACAATGCTGACCGTACATCCGCCAAAGCCAGCGCCCGTCATTCTTGAACCAACCACACCTTTTTGCTCCCACGCCATTTGAGCCAAAGTGTCAAGTTCAATCCCTGTTACTTCATATAAATCTCTTAGTGATACATGCGAATCATTCATCAGTTTACCAAATTGTTTTAAATCGTTTTCTTCCAAAGCTTTTACTGCATTTAAAGTTCTCTGGTTTTCATATACAGCATGTCGCGCACGTTTTACATCTACAGTATGCGTGATTAAATTCTTATTTGCTTCAAATTCAGCTTCCGTCAATTCTCCTAATGACCTGATTGACAGTTTTGTTTGTAAATCTTTCAAGGCGCGTTCGCATTCGGCGCGTCGTTCATTATATTTTGAATCACCTAAACCGCGTCTTTTATTGGTATTAGAAATTACAATTTTGTAACCATCCATGGCAATTTTGCTATAACGATAACTCAAATTATTACAATCTAGCATAATCGCACAATTTTCTTTGCCCATGCCAACAGCAAATTGATCCATAATGCCACAATTGACACCAATAAATTGATTTTCCGTTTGTTGGCACATTTTTACCATTTGAATCATATCGATATTAAACTGAAAAAGTGTATTTAAGATAACTGCCATTAATACCTCTATCGAAGCCGAAGAAGACAAACCAGCACCATTTGGCAATGTTCCATAAACGATCAAATCCAATCCACTTGTGACATCAAAACCATTTTTATTGAAAGTATCAATAACCCCTTTCGGATAATTTGCCCAATTATGTTTTTCCGTATAACGAAGATCAGATAAATCAAATTCTATCATGCCAATATCTTTGAAATTTGAAGAATACATCCGTACTTTTTTATCAGAACGCTTTGAAACTAAACCATACGTACCTAAGGATATTGCACACGGGAAAACATGTCCGCCATTATAATCCGTATGCTCACCAATCAAATTTACTCTGCCTGGCGAAAAGAATTTCTGCTCTGGTTTTTTACCAAATAAAGTTTCAAAATCTTTTGTTAACTCAGCAATAACATCCATCTAATACACTTCCTTTTATTTTTTTGCAAATAAAACTTTGTTTCATTTGCCCTTAAAATTGATAACATCTGGCTGTAGACATACTATGGACAGACAGGCCGCGGGCCGGCGGCGATAAGCACTCATCTGCGCCCTCCGACAAGGCGCTGTTCGTCGACGTACGAAAGTACGACTCCTTCACACCCCCTTACTGTTCCTAGCATCTGAGCACTTCTTACCAACCGGCAGTCTATCTTCGTACTAGTTTAAAAGCGGGCGAGTTAGATATTTTCTAAATCATCGACACAAAATTTTATTTTGTCTACAGTCTGATCTATTAATAATCAATTAATAGTAAACGTTTACTATTTTTCCGTAAAAAAAAGCTGCATTTGCAGGACTACTTATGATGTATTTATAATTTAGTTCTATTTTAGCCTCTATTGTTGAAAATTTCAATATATTTAAATAAAAAATTTAAAATATATAACCAATAATCGGCAATGCACATTTTCTTTTTTAAATCATTCTTTTTATCATATTAAACTCCCCCTAAAGGGACAGTTTTTATTATTTCAACTGCTTCCTCTAGAGGGAATATTTCCAATACGCGCAATCATTCTATTTTTTTATGCTCTAGAAACTACACTTTGGCTAAATCCGCTCACCCTTGCTATTTGCCAAGAAGAAACACTATTTAATTCCTTTAAATTTAGCAAAATTTCATTACGCTTTACCTTTGGGAGCTCCGTTAATTCTGTGAGTGTTTTTATACCAGCAATTCTTAAGATAAGCATACCTAGCTGCTCATCTGACATCTTTTCCCGATCCGCTTCTAAGCATTTTTCATCCGAAGGTTCATTCATATACTTTTTAAATGCAATATTTGCTTTTGCTGTCGTACTGCCCATTAGATTTAAGCAATAGGTACTATTGACGATCATTGCTTTTGCTATATATTCTCCATAACTACTATAGGCATATTTGCTAACCTCTGTTACAATTCCTAGTCTTACAGGTTCTTGGTGAATATAGCGCAACACCGTTAATAGATAGTCGTCTGTTTCTACGACTTCACTTTTAAATCGATCATGAAAAAGCTGTCCACTACGATTATATTTTCCATTATACCAAGCGACATATTTTACACCAATCCGCTTCATCATGTTGCCAATTTTCGTCGTGCCTTCTTTTATTAGTAAATGCAAATGATTATCCAGCAAACAATACCCATATACTTGATATTCACAGACATCTGTATAAGACGCTAACAATTCTAAGAATTTTTCTTTATCTAAATCATCCGCAAAAATCGGCTGACGGTCAATTCCCCTTATAATAATATGATAGATTCCTGTTTTGCTATATACTCTAGCCTTTCTTGCCACCAAAATTCACCTCATCAAATATTTTAATCCCTAAAAAGAAGTACTCCTAGCCAATCGTTACCTTACCTTCCGGATATTGAATCGCCGTTTTCTTATTTCTCATTGCCAATGCCAATGCAAACGTAACAGGCCCTACTCGACCAGCGAACATCGTAATGATGAGCCACGCTTTACTATAGGAGGTTAAATCACCTGTAATACCAGTCGATGATCCAACTGTGCCAAAGGCCGAAACAACTTCAAATAATATTTTAATAAAGGCAACTGGTTCCACCGCACATATAAGCATCGTAATCGTAACAACCAAAGTTGCCGCAATAAAAAATATCGCAAATGCCTTATATACGATTGTCGGATTGATATGACGATAAAATAATATAGTTTCATTGCGTCCACGAATCAAGCCCCATATCGAAGCAACGATAATCGCAAAAGTCGTCGTTTTAATCCCACCACCAGTAGAACCAGGTGATGCACCTATAAACATTAAAATAATAATGAAAAATAAGGTAGCCTCCGTAAGATCACCGACGAAAACGGTATTAAACCCAGCAGTTCTTGCCGCTACGGCTTGAAAATAGCTCGCTAAGACTTTACCTTGTAGCGAAAGTTCAGCAAAGGCTGGCGAATTGCCACTCTCGAGAAGAAAAATCCCTAAGGTTCCAAAGGCAATTAAAAAAGCCGTAGTTGATAAAACAATTTTTGAATGCAATGAAACCTTCTTGAACTGTTTATTGCTAATCACATCCGCAATTACGGTAAACCCTAAACCGCCTAAAATAATTAATCCAGTAATGATAAGATTGATTACGATATCATCTACATATCGAAACAAATTACCATTGGCGGTGCCAACAATATCAAAGCCCGCATTACAAAAGGCTGATACCGCATGCCAATAGCCAAAATAGATTCCCTGCATACCAAAATCCTGATAAAATCTTACGGCAAGGATTGTTCCGCCAATAAATTCTATCAGTAAAGATAATTTAATAATGTAAAGCGTCAAACGCACGATGCCTTCTACCGTCAATTGATTTAAGGCTTCCTGCATAATTAGACGATTTTTGAGCAATAGCCGTTTACGCATAAGGACTGCCATCAACGTAGCCATCGTCATAATCCCGAATCCACCAGATTGAATTAACCCAATAATGACAAGCTGTCCAAATAAAGAAAAATAAGTCCCTGTGTCAACAACAATCAATCCCGTTACACATACCGCCGATGTTGCGGTAAATAACGCATCAATAAATGGCATAACCTCACCTTTTACATTCGAAATAGGCAACATCAACAAAAATGCTCCCAACAAAATTAAACCAGCAAACCCCAAAGTGAGAATCTGATATGGCGTTAGTTTCCAACTCGAAATGTTGAGAAAATTAGCAAATATTTTCGATTTCATTTTTCCACTCCAACTGTACGTTTTTCCTGAATAGTATCTTGAATATTCTATTATATTATATTTTTATTACAAATGCTAAAAAATTTACCAATATACTTTGTAATTTATCTATAAAAAATCTGATAAATTCTCAGCTAAACTACAGAAATTGCATAATGATCCTTCACATAGTACCACATTTGAGCGCAGCAAGCTAGAAACTAAGGAACTGTTACTCTATTTCTAAGTTTCTGCATGAAAAGAGACATTTTACTTGGTAAAATGTCTCAGGCTATCGACAAAATAAAATATTTGTGTTAATGATTTAGAAAACATCTAAATTGCTCCACTTATAAACTAGTACGAAGATAGGCTGCCGGTTGGTGACAAGTGCTCAGATGCTAGGCACAGTAAGAGGCTCTGAAGGAGTCGTACTTTTGTACGTCGACGAACAGCACCTTGCTGTAACAACGCAGATGCGTGCTTATCGCCGACCCGCGGCCTGTCTGTCCATAGTTTGTGTCCTCACTGTTGACTTTATTTATATATTTTTTGCTGGAATAGGCCCACGCGAAAGCGCGATTGCCCCCGTACGAGCAATTTCAATAATTTCATAATCGGCTAAAACTTCACAAAGCGCATCAATTTTACTTTGTTCGCCAGTAAGTTCAATTACCATCGTTTCACGATTGACATCGACGATTTTCGCCCTAAAGATTTCCACAACATTGATAATATCCGAACGCGTGGCTGGATTTGCTTTTACTTTAATCATCACCAACTCGCGTTGAATTGAATCGATCCTCGTTAAATTCACGATTTTGATCACATCAATGAGTTTATTTAATTGATTGACGACTTGCTCTAGCTCTATTTCATCATCAACAGATACAACGACGTTAATTCGCGTTACATCAGGCTCCTCTGTATAACCAGCTGCAATGCTTTCAATATTAAAAGCACGACGACTAATAAGACCTGCTACATGCGTCAATACCCCTGGTCTATTGTCTACTAAAACCGCTAAAATATATTTCATTCTTGATTAGCCCCCAATACCATTTGATCTAATCTACCACCAGACGGTACCATCGGCAGTACATCCTCTACTTCTGGTAATAAAACATCCACCAAAACTGGCCCGTCGATTGCCAGTGCTTGCTTTAATACTTCTTCCAATTTTTCCGGTTCCGTAACACGAAGTCCATGTACGCCCATAGCCTCCGCCAATTTTACATAATCAGTTTTACCATTTAATTTAGACTGAGAATAACGCTTTCCATAAAACATTCTTTGCCATTGCGACACCATACCAAGTACATGATTGTTCATCACAATCACTTTGACATTAATTCCGTAATCCGCTGCCGTAGCAAGTTCTTGGCAATTCATCATAATGCTGCCATCACCACTAAATAGTACAACCGTTTTTTCTGGTTTTGCAAACTTCGCGCCAAGCGCGGCTGGCAAACCGTAGCCCATCGTACCTAAACCGCCAGACGTTACAAACGACCGTGATTTTAAAAATTGATAAAACTGTGCCGTCCACATTTGATGCTGACCAACATCCGTCACCACGATTGCATCATCATCAGTCAATTTACTTACTACCTCGATGACCTGTTGCGGCATAATACAGGTTGCTTCTTTGTTATAGGAAAGTGGTGTTTCCTTGTTCATCGCAATGACATACTCGCGCCATGCTTGGTATTGCGCCTTTAAATCTGTCGTTATTTTCGTAAGCTTTTCTGTAACTTCTGGCATAGACCACCGCAAATCGCCAACCACCTTATAATCTACGCGAACATTTTTATTAATTTCCGCAGCATCAATATCAAATTGTATAATTTTCGCTAGTGGTGCAAACTGTTCAACAATACCAGTCACACGGTCATCGAAGCGTACCCCAATCCCAATTAAAGCATCACATTCCATGGTTGCAATATTGGCTGCATACGTACCGTGCATCCCCACCATACCTAAATTTGCCTCATAAGTCGCCGGAACCGCGCCAAGCCCCATCAAACTAGAAATCACTGGAATCCCCGTTTTCGCAATAATTTTTTGCAAGCATTCAGCTGTATCAGATAACACCACGCCACCACCGACAAAAATTAAAGGTTTTTTCGCATCTTGGATTACTTCCAAAACAGCATCAATTTCCTGGTTTTCGCCTGTGAAATTACCACTATACCCTTTTAAGTTTACAGTGTCTGGATAACGGTACTCAAGCTCTGCCGCAAAAACGTCTTTGGCAATATCAATTACCACTGGACCAGGACGCCCCGTACGCGCTATATAAAAAGCTTCCTTTAGCACCCGAGGTAAATCTGCTACCTTTTTAACAAGATAATTATGTTTCGTTATTGGTGTCGTAATCCCGCACATATCCGCTTCCTGAAAAGAATCCTTGCCGATCAGCGGTGTACCCACTTGCCCAGTAATACAAACCAGTGGAATCGAATCCATATTGGCTGTCGCAATCCCCGTGATCAAGTTTGTCCCCCCAGGGCCAGAAGTTGCAATGCAAACCCCCACTTTCCCCGTTACCCGTGCATAACCATCCGCCGCATGCACTGCGCCCTGTTCATGCTTCGTTAAGATATGAGGAAATTCCGATTTATATAATGCATCATATAATGTAAGCACAGCCCCTCCAGGGTAACCAAACACTACATCCACATCTTCATTTTTTAGACTTTCTATTACTGCCTGAGCACCATTTATTTTCAATAGAATCTCTCTCCTTCATTACACATTACAATGTTTTCATAATATTATACAATAAAGTGTACACTTCTGTCATTAACTGTTTTTTCTGAAAACAACATTGTATATAAAATTTATCTTATAAATTATAAAAAGCTCTCATGGTAACTCCATCACTGGATTCTAATACCCTACAATTTTTCGGAAAAATATACTTTCTTGCATTTAATAAATTAAACACTTGTGTTTATGTCCAGAATATTGCGAGAAATTTAATAATAGACTCAAACCAAAGCAATTGTCGCATTAGCGCTATTAAATTATCGCTGCCGGCAGTCCTTTTCTTTCTTTTACATTTTTTTATATTACATCACGAGTGTTGATTAACCAAATTTTACAGAAAAATTGTACTGTTAGTGTTTTCTGATCGTTCATCATATTAAACTGGTATAGAATATTTAGAATGATGGGAACGTTAACCTCTCAGTCGCTACGCGCCAGCTCTCCTATTAGGAGAGCCCAGCTTGTAGACAAACCATGGACAGATAGGCCGCGGATCTGCGCCCTCCGATAAGGTGCTGCTCGTCGACGTACAAGAGTACGACTCCTTCACATCCCCTTACTGTGCCTAGCATCTGAGCACTTCTCACTAACCGGCAACCTATCTTCGTACTAGTTTATAAGTGGAACGGATTTAGCTGTTTTTTAATCTATCGACATAAATATTTTGTCGACAGTCTGTGTTCTCCTAATAGGAGAGGTGCCGACGAAGGAGGCGGAGAGGTTAAAGTCCTGATTTTTATCACCATTTTATGGATAATCAACATGTGTGATATTACATATAATTATGATTCGAAGTAGAAAGGGTGCACGAAAATAGAGAGATTTTTTCCTAAAATTTTGTGTACCTTTGTATTGCTTTTCCACTATACGTTATGCTATTATGAAATTGAAATTTTTGTAAACAATGGAAATTATACCAGCTAAGACACAATTTAAAAATATTATGGCAAACCTTCCGAAAGGTAGGGGCGCAAAGCTATGGGTCTAAGGATATATTCTATGACTGCCAGGTTGCATCAGTTTTCTATGATGAACCTGGCAGTTTTTTATTACCTGCATAAGGCTTCTCATCGCAGTAGGAGCAAATGAGAAACAACAGCGCTTATATGTCTTGATTCATCACAAAATTTGATAAGTGAAATACAGGGGCATTACGGATTGCCTAGTATCTATCGTCTTACCAATTGTACCTGTCGCAAAGACACGCAAGTAGTTTCTCTAGCTACTTCGCATGAAATATGAGAGGAATTTAAAAATAGATTCATTCGATACAACAGTACACACAGAAATTGTGCTGACTAATGGCAACAACACTGGATGAAATCACTGGAAACTTAAACTTTAGTCAAAATAACGCTTACGGAAAGGAATCTGTATGGAAAAATCAAAAAAAGAAAAATTACTCGTTGACGAGGTCAATCGCCTTAGCGCTCTACTAGAAAATGCACGAGTGCACGGTCAGCAAAAGCAAATTAAAATTTTTGCGGATCAATTAGAGTATGTCTTAGCCCAATTAACACTATTCACACGAAATAAAAAATACCATTAGCCCTAATTTATCGTAAAAATTGGTTGTCGCATTCGATATATTTATATCACTAGCGACAACTTTTTTTTACATAAATCAAGCTATTCTCTTTTTTGAAATTGCAATATATTATCACCTAGAGGAAAGAGGGTACACAAAAATTTGAGGAAAATGTTCCTCAAATTTCTGTGTACCCTTTTATTGTTTTTTATGCTGTTTTCAGCGGATGTAAATAAACCCGGCATCTGCCACCTTGTATTTTGTTATCCAATTTATTCACATTATGCGCCAGTTTTATTATGTATTCAGTGCTTTTATCTTTTGTCATCCCAATAAGCTTTCATGGCTTTATTTAAACGCCACCATTCTTCATAACGCTTATTATAAAATTCTGCTAAATTCAAATTGGGTTGAATAGGAGTTTTGATTTTCACTGCACAATCAAAAGCATCGTAATAATCTTTATATACACCTGCACCTATTCCAGCTGCAATGGCTACACCCAAAGCTCCTGTTTCATCGCAATCAACAATTTCAATAGGAATTTGCACAACATCGGCAAAGATTTGTGTCCACACTTTACTTTTAGACATCCCACCAGTCAACCGGACAACCTTTCCCGGCAATCCAGATTTTTTCAAAAAATCAATGTGGTATTTATGAATAAATGCTATTCCTTCCACAACCGCATAACACATATCAGCAAAAGATGTATGTGCATCAATATTAAAAAAAGCTGCTTTAGCATTCACATTAAGACTTGGGGAAGCAACATATGGTAAGAAAAACACTTTAGCCTGCTTTGGTGAAATACTTTGAATTTCTTCATTTAATACATCGAACATCGAAATGCCTTTTTCTTTAGCAATTACCTTAGCTTTATCACACAAAGTTGCCGTAAACCATTCATAATTTGATGCAGAGGCTCCTGTATATGAACAATTCAAATATTCGCCCTTTTTGATATATGGCATATTAGATGAAGCATTCGGTATAATTTTTGACGAATGTGTCTCGTTGATACACCACGACCCAGCGATTGACGTAACAATACCGTCATCGACAGCACCAGCCCCTACTAAACATGCCAGAATATCCATCATACCAGCCACCACTGGTGTTCCTTCATATAATCCTGTTTCCATAGCTGCCTTCGCACTGACTTTACCTACAACTTCTTCTGGGCTTGAAGCCATTTTGGGCAGCTTATCAAACATTTCTGGAATACCATATAACTCCATCAATTGTTTAGAGTACTCCATCGTGTCCAAATCTACCATAAATGACCCGCCAAATACATTAAGATCCGTTGCAAACACATTTGTTAGGCGATACATAATATAATCTTTAAACATCAAGATACCACCGATATCATTGTAAATTTGGGGCTGATGTTCTTTATACCAGCGTAGAATCGGTCCTGGTTCTCCTGCAAATAAAGTACCTTTTACAATTTTATTAATTTTTTCGTAACTTCCATTTCTTTTATACAAATCAATGATTTCATTGGCACGATAATCTTGTGAAAAACACCCTGGAGCAATTGACAAACCATTTTTATCTAAGAAAACAGCACCGTTACCAAAAGAAGTAATCCCAATACCAGCAATATCAGCTGCATTTATATTCGCTTTTTCAATTGCTTCTTTAATACATTTTGAAATAAGCCCCCATAGTTCATCTACATCAAATTCTTCAAAACCGCTGCCTTTATCAACCCGTATATTTCTCATACTTGGCGTAGATGAAGTTGATATAACTTGTCCATTTTTAGTAAAAATAACAACTTTGCTCGAAGTACATCCAGCATCTATGCCAATCAAATATTTGCCCATTTTTCACACTCCTTTTCTTCAATTTACATATTTATACATTTTTCAATAATTTAGCATGGCCACTATATTAGTTAATGAAATCATTAAATTCCTATCAAAATTTTGCTTACCGCATCAACATACCACCAGTTGCATCCAATGTAATTCCCGTAAGATAATCTGCTTTACTTGAAGCTAGAAAAGCGACTCCATAGGCGATTTCTTCTGGCCTTGCTATGCGACCTAGTGGTATTCGCTCTTCATAGTAGTTGTTTTTTTCTTTTATGGCTTCTCTAATCAAAGGAGTATCCATGATTCCTGGCGCCACCGCATTCACATGAATCCCATAGCCAGCCATTTCGCGTGCCAAAGAAATCGTAAAAGAGACCAAACCGCCTTTTGATGCTGCATAATGTGCATGACCTGTGGTTGATCCATGAAAAGCCGCCTGAGATACAATATTTACAATTTTGCCCTTCTTACTATTCGCTAATAAATGTTTCACAAATAATTTACACATAATAAACGGAGAAACTAGATTCATATCTAGTGTATGCCTAAAATCAGCTTCATCCATATCTACTACATAGGACTGCGGCCAAACTGCAGCATTATTAATAAGCACATCTAATGTCTGATAGTGTTCAAGCGATAGAGCGAATATCTTATCAATATCCCTTCGTTGTAAAAGATCTGCCCCAACACCAATTGCATCTATAGCATACTTTGCGCGCAATTCATCAGCATACTCCATTGCTTCCTGCTCGTTTCGACTTACAACAATTAGATTTGCCCCTTCGCCTGCCATAACCTCACAAATGGCCTGTCCCAGCCCTTTTGTTCCACCACTCACCAGAACATTTTTACCTTTTAAACCAAAATCCATATTTTTCTCCCCATTTTAGTGTTTATTCACAATAAATCTTGACATTTTTCCATCTAAATATTTAATCATTTCCTTTGATAAAAGCTTTGGTGAATTCAAAAACGCATCTACGGTCCCGCCCGCTAAATGTGGAGTCACCGTAACATTAGGCAATGTCAATAGCGGATAATCCTTGGACGGTGGTTCGACATCAAATACATCAAGAGCTGCACCAATCATATGCTTAGATAATAAGGCCTCATACAGAGCTTTTTCGTCAACAAGACCTGAACGTGCTGTGTTAATAAAATATGCACCAGGTTTTATCATCCGAAGAAAATCAGCATTAATCATTTGTTCTGTTTCTTTATTAAGCCGTGTATGAATTGTTAAAAAATCTGCATTTCGTGCAACTTCTTCTAATGAAACCTTTTTTATGTAATCCGGTACTTCTTCAATATAAGGATCATAGCCTAAAATCTTCATTTCAAAGCCATATAGCCGTTGTGCAACCTTTAGACCTACTTGACCTAGCCCTATAATCCCCACTGTCTTCTCACTAAGATCCGGTACAAACGCCGCATTTGTGTAATCCCTTACCCAATGACCGTTCTTCATATTCATGTGGCTTTTCGCAATGTTGCGGCACTCACAGATAAGCATTCCAACCGTAAAATCTGCTACAGCATTTGCATTTCTTCCCGGCGTATTATAGACTAAGATTCCTTTCTCTGTTGCATAATCCACATTAATATTTTCATACCCACTTCTCAAAACACCAATAATCTTTAAATTTTTACAAACATCTATAACTTTGCGCGAAACCGGACAAAACTGTGTAATGATAATATCTGCATCCTTAACAGCTGCTATTATTTCGTCTGGCACATCATAAACTTCACTGCCATGTGTCTCTACTTGTAAATTAATGTGCTGCAATTCTTCATAAGAACGCTGCTGCCAGTTCACTGTTTTTACCGTACTTCCTCTTGCCACAAAATTTTTAAATCCATGTTCTATCATCTTTGCCGGGATCAGCAAATCCCCTATACCCGCAATTTTCATGTATATCGTCTCCTCTCATTTATAGCACTCTACCTACCAATTCACCTTGCCAGTCAAATATTTTGTTGTATGCAAAAAAAACGGTAATAAGTTGTAGGTTAACACCTATGACTTATTACCGAATTCTAAACGCATTCCGATATTTAATATTTTGTTGTAATTTTTTTACTTTTCTGAAAATAAATTATCTATAATCCAGACTTAACAGTCTACCTTCTAATCCGAATTTTCATTTTGATCAAAAACTTCTATAAAGCTGCTAGGCGTTTTTGCTCTTATTAACTCAGCTACTTTTTTCTCTTGTTTCAAAATTCTAAACAATTCTGTCACTATATTAGCGTCATGTTCCCCAATCGCCAACATACATATCAATTTAACTTTTCTTCCTTCATTATCCCACTCAACCGCATGTTTAAGCCGTAAAAATATGATGCAAGAATTGTTTACATAGGCAGACATTCCATGAGGAATCGCTATTTCGCCTTTAAAATAGGTGGTATTCATTTTCTCCCGCTCTACAACGGATTCAAGATATTCCTTTTTTATATATCCATTATTAAATGCCAGCGCACACATGCGTTCTAAGATTTGCTGCTTTGTCGTCAAGTCAAAATCCAATAAAATGGAATCTTCTCTTATTATGCTTCTTATTTTCATAATAGAATTGGGTTTTAAAATATAATCCAGAAAAATTTTATTGTTATTCATAAAATTATTTTCAAAAGGAATAAATTTTATCCCCTCGATTCCAGGATTTATAGTTCCAACGATAGCCACAATATTATATTTCAATTTCAAACAATCAATTTTTTTCTTTAACCCCTCTTCAACCATTCCTAATGTAAATATTTTTAAATAACTATACTTCTCTGATAGAACCGTTTTTATATTTTCCGCCATTCCCTGCCCAGTAAGACACATAGTAACTACTGCTGGAGGTTTTTGGGACTTATGATCTGGTACCATTTGAAATTTATACTTTAAATTAACCAATTCATAATATATATCATCTAAGTCTTTTTCTTCCACATGCACTTTTCTTACAGCTTCCAATACAGTAAGAATATCAATTCTATCAATTGTACGTGTCTTTATACCAGTTCGCTTATTTATAATATCTCCGGCATTTACCAAGGATCCCATATCGACTAAAAATAATATTCCTGCTCCTGTATTTAATATTTTTGCTATTTCTATGGTCTTTTCAAATATTTTCGAAGGGTTGACCGTCAATGGCATATCAATAGGGATCAGAAAATGTATATTCATAAGTTCATTTACTACCTTTACCATTTCTGTCGCTATTCTGCCGTGACACATTAAAATAATTCCTATTTTATTTTTTTTCTGCTTAACTTCAAGCAATTTTTTTATATACATTGCAATAAAGCTTATTTCGTCTTCTGGTATTTGAATTTTTTCTCCATTTTCAATTTTTAAGGCTAATTGACACGCCAGCTCGTATTCTTCTTTCATATTTTCTCTTATATAGAGAGAATTAGGATTTATGATTTCTACCTTAAAGCGTATCCGCTTGATTGCCTCATTGATATGAATCGCCAGATACAAAATAATATTTCCATTTATGAGACACTGAGGATATTTCTTCTTTAACTCTACAATAAATTCTTTAAGAATAGCAAGAATCGCATCTTTTACAACATATTTCAGGTTATCAAGGCAGGTAACATCATTTTTTGCATTTGCATCGAAATCTATCATATTAAAGTTTTTAATAATAAAGGTCCACATAATCTTTTCAATTTCGTCGGGTAATAAATCTAAATTTTTAAGTTCTTGATATTTTTTTTCTATTTTTTGATAGATATCCTCTGGCAATGAATACTTCGTTTCTTTCATGATATTACGATCTATGACCATCTCGTCTGTATTATCTTGAGGAATCAAAAGTTTATCCTTTATAATACTGTTTAGTTCAGACATATCATATGTATCAACACTAGCATCTTCACTAAAAAAATTATTGTAGAGGATTTCATTCATTCCGATATCTATTTCATTTTTTCCTGAATTTATTTTATCGATATAAGCATTGGCACATGTGACCTGTATTTCACTCTTAATTTGCCCTATATTTCCTTGATAACTTTTTAAAACGAATGATTTAATTATTCTTTTATTCAAAAAAATTTTAGAATTAATCCGATTTGCCTCTATCTGAAAAAACTCATAAATCAATTGCACTTTTTCGCTGACAGAACGATTTTTTAGTGCCGGCATAGAAATAATCATGGGAATTCTTCGCCGGAAACTTGTAAGCAATGTTGATTCTATATTTTCCGTAGTAGCCCCAATAAAAAAAACCCGAGCCTTTCTTTCATCTGATGTTTCCCCTAACCTTCTGAAAGTCCCTTTATCCAATAATGAAAAAAGGATTTCCTGTCCTTTGGGTGGCAGTCTGTGGATTTCATCTAAAAAAAGTATATTATCATTGGCTTTTTCCACAAGACCTTCTGTATCAGTATCCGCCCCGGTAAAAGCCCCCTTTTTATAACCATATAAGATAGAAAGTAGTAATTGCGGATTATCTGCATAATCCGCACAGTTTAACGACATAAACGAAGCATCTTTAGCGATAATATTCTCTTGAATAGCATACTTATGCATATATTCCACAAAAAGTGTTTTTCCTGTACCACTTTCGCCTATGATGAGCGTTGCCAATCCAAAAGGTGGATACCTTACAGATGCTTTAGCCTGTTTAATGCAATTTTTAAGACTTCTATCATAACCAACTAAATTGCTGAAAATATCTGTCTTCTTATCTTGCGGCAACGGTTCCAACAACTGCTCTCCCTGTACTTTGATATCAGTTTCATAGTTGCCAAGTATTTTATTTATATAAGGTACGGAAACTTCAAAATCCAACTTGGCAAGCTCCATACTAACCTGCTTAGCATTTATCTTACTATTTTTCTTTTTTAACGATTGTATAATCTGAAGAATCGAAAGCCTTTTTCGGTCTCTTGAATTTGGTATATTCAATTCATTTCTAACATTCGTTACCGTTTCTCTCAATACAGAAATCTTCTGTGCTATTTCTTCATCACTCAATGGCTGTGTAATATCTTCGCGTTCAATAACTTCTTTGATTTTTTTTAAGGTATTTTCATTCACGGTATTTCCACCACCCCTAATATATCTTAAATCACTGGCATAGAGGTTTCTCTTCTGATTTTAGCCGACATTAAGTATTATAATTATACTATACCTTATTATACCCTAGCTATTGATATTTACGGTTTAGCCTATGAGAATTGAGATACATGCAAGCACATGCAAAATTAATGAATTAAAATTTACGCATATCTACAAAAGGTACTATGTCCACTTTAACTGTTCTCTTATGAAATTCATTCATATATTTTCCATAAATTTATATACAAATAAAAATTTATATAAATATCAATGAACATTTTATTATTTTAACATCTATAATTGCCATAAAATCTAAATAGCTTGTACTAAAAAACGAATAAGTACATCTATATTTTTCTGTATTTTCTAAAAATATCACAATATAAAAATTTAGATGCACTTAACGCTTCTCTTATTCTATCAACCTTCTCAGCTTAAGCAAAATTTAATATCTTTGACATGAAAATCTGATATGCTTCCGCCTTAGATTCTATATGATATAACTTTTCTAAATTTTCTTCATACTTACAATAATTTACTATATTTTTTAAGTAGTTCAAATGTTTATTTTCACCTTTAAGAGCCAGTAAAAATATTATCCCGACATCTATTTTGGTCTTATTATTTTCCATCGTATAAAATTCAATAGGGGCTTTACAAATGCACATGATAACCGCTGGTTTTATCACATTTTCATGTTCTGAATGCGGCACTGCAATTCCTATAGGATTCGTGTTTAATCCAGTAGGAAATACATGCTCTCTTTTAATCGTGGCATCGGCATATTTATCATTTACATATTCTTTTTCCTGTAGGTATCCTGCTACATGCTGAATCGCTTCTTCTTTGGTCTTTATGTCATTTGCAATTAATACATCATAATATATTCCATCAACTGTGCCATTCATACTATGACATCCCCCTTTTTATAAAGCATTTTTCTTTGAATAAAATGATCCAACTCTATATTCTAGGTTAAGAACGTTGAAGAAAATTGTCCTTAACTCAGCCTAAGGTTTCCTTCAATACTCTAAAATCCGAATACAAAGCCAAAGGCTTTATAAACCAGCACAACTAAAGGTGTCCCTGTCGCATCCCAAGCTGATATTGCGCCTTGTGCGACATCATATTTCATTGTTCCAGCCAATGCCGTCATCGGCGTTGCCATTAAAGTTGCCCCCCAGCAAAATAGAGCTACTACAAAAGATTCAATAATTATATTGTGAAATATATTTCCTTCTGTAATAGCGTTTATTGCGGCACTTTCCCAAAGAACTATAATTAAACTTACCGTAGCTATCATTTGATTTCCTGGAAGTACGAGAGAAATCAGCAATGCTATCGGATACATAATTAATGTGGTAGGAGTAACTGCTGCATGACCAATTACCGTCGAACAGTCAAGCGCTATGCGGACATCATCCCGTTTCAATTTGCTTGTAAGCGATTTTTTTGCATTTCTAATAACCGGAAACCAACCTTCTACAAGGATAGAGGCCATTTTAGGTAAAAGCAAAAATGCTGCTGCCATTTTAACTCCCAATAAAAGAGCCCCCATAACCCCTATTTGACTTAAAGCCCCAATAAATATACCAACTATAGCCCCCATGACCGTACTTTCACCAAATATTCCGACTTTTTCCTCTATTGTTTCTGCTTTTATATTAATATCTTTTACAATTGGAGTTCTCTTCAATATCCACTCCAAAGGAATTGCGATACATGCTTGAAAGGAAAAATGACTGCCATGTGGCCAAGAACCACCGGGAGGAAAACCATTTATTTTTTCGATATACGGCGCAGCAATATCAGCTGCTTTTAGATCAATTACTAAAAACACAATAACCGCTACCGTTGCTATCCAGAAATTATTTGACGCGACTCCAACAAGACCAGCTAAAAGCATCGCTCTCCAGGTGTTAAATACATCGACATATAATGTATCTGTAAATCTTATATAGACTAAAAAAACATTTAATATTAAAAATAGCAATACGCCAAAATATCCATATGGATTACCGAATGCATAGCTCAGGCAACCCCAGCCAATATCTATAACACTTTTGCTGAATCCATATACTTGGATTATGTTGTTTACAGGCCCTAGCATTGCTTGCTGGATAAGTCCAACGATTAGCATTATCCCCTGAAGGCCTATCGATACTTTGATGGCTCCAAGTATAGCTTTTTTGATTGGCACTTGTACAATTAAAGCAATGAATAGGAACAATCCTATGATTGTTACCGCAGAATCAAAACCAAAAAAAGCAGATAGAATATCGGTTACTTCACTTACTATATTCATTTATTGACTCCCTCCCCAACCATATCTATTTAATCTAACATTGAAAATCAATCAACTTATTTGATTCAATTAATAGCGCTATTAAATTCAATCTTTGAACTTATAAATTTTTTACAATTGACACAATTTCCTTCAGTGCTTTTTCAGCAGCAACATCATCCAGCATAATTCCTAATGCTCTTACCATTGGTGTGCCTTCTATAGCATGAATTTCAACAGTTGTAACTACTAGGTCTGCATTTCCGATTTGTTCTTCAAGATCAGTAACTCTGCATATAATAACCTTCACATTTTTTATGTTCTCTGCTTTCATTCTATCTTCTATCTCTTCTTTTAAATAATTCGATGTACAGATTCCTGCACCGCAGCAACATAATATTGTAGTATTCTCTTTCACGATTTCACCCCCTTTACCTTATATACATGCAAAATTCGTGCCAATTACAATCCAAAGGATTTACCCCGCTTAAAATGTCGGTTCTGAGATAGTCCATTTTGTTAGAATTACAAAATGAACTATTATCTCATCTAAAATTACAATAAAATTATTTTTTGTAATTTTAATAACCATCAGTATAAACCTACTATTTTGTTTTACCATCTGAGCTTAGTAATATCATCTTATCCCTAACAACCTTTTTCATCGCTTTCAATGGTTCAGCATACGCTGTACAAGGCCAAATTGCCATATGCTTGCTATGATTCAACTCATCCTTTAATGTCGTGAAAAAAGCTGTAAGCATTTCCGAAAATATATTTAATTTACATATTCCTAATTTAACCGATTTTCTAATTGCTTCATCCGGAGTTCCTGACCCGCCATGCATTACCATTGGCACACTTGATTTTTTATTTAAAATATCAAGCCTATCAAAATGCAACTTAGGTTCCTTCACATAAATACCATGTGCCGTCCCCACAGCAACAGCCAAAGCATCCACACCTGTATTTTTTATAAAATACTCCATTTCGTCTGGATCAGTTAAGAAATCATCTGGATTATCATATTCATCTGGATTTTTCTTTTTAGCCCCAGTTTCAGAATTACCTACAATCCCATCTCCAACATGTCCAAGTTCTGCCTCTACTGATACATTAAACTTATGAGCATATTCTACAACTTGTTTTGTTTTTCTTATATTATCTTCTATCGGCAAAATAGATCCATCAAACATAACGGAAGTAAATCCATTGTCTATGCATTTTTTTATAAAATCAATATCCGTTGCATGATCTAAGTGCAAACATACCGGAACACGAGCCTTTCTCGCCATAGCTTGCAAGGACTTCGTCCAATATTCAAACTTATCTCCTTCCAAATCAGCTTTTAATCCCATCAAGATGACCGGTGCTTTTAATTCCTCTGCTACCTCTAAAACTGCCATAGCCATATCGTTATTACTTACATCAAAAGCACCTACCGCATATTTATTTCTTTTCGCATCATCTAATATTGTTTTTAAATTTACTAATGCCATCATGAATTCCTCCCAATATATTTTATTTTCCTGCTATCGTAGGAACATTGTCCACTCTACATGCATTCATCTTTTATAAGATAATGGTATACTAATTTCCCCTAAAAAAAATTCGACTAAAGACTATTATGTCACATAATAATCTTTAGTCGAATTCCAATACGCTATTCAACTGGTTTATTTTGTTTTACTACCCCATAAATCCTTACAACTTGTGGTAACACCGACAATTCCAACTTTCTTTGCAGCATCAATTATTTCTAGTTTTTCTACAAAACCACCTAAAAATATAGGAACATCCTTTATCTGCCGGATCTTATCAATAAACTTCAATCCGTATATTGCCGGACGCACCTCTATTAAATCACACTTAGAATCTGCCAGCGTCTTTAATGAATCATCCAGAGATTTAGAATCCATTAAAGTAATTCTCTGCATCGTTTCTAAACCAACATTTTTTATCATATTTAATTTAATCGTACTAGAACAAATCACCATATCTACACAATATAAATTCTTCAACATATTGATTCCAATTTTATCTAAATTCAATCCACCTATAAGCTCTGCATTAACTACTACTTTTTTATTAGCTTTATGACACATATCCACAAATGATTTTAAATTACCAATATGTATTTCACTTAATAATACATATTCATTATCAAGAGTTAATGCATATGATAAATCTTTAATCATTCTGATTGAAGGGATTATTAGAAATTTATTACTTTTAATCTTCATAAGGTTTCTCCACCATTATTTTTTTAATAAAAATCTTTCATTTTAGCAGTCAGCCATGATAAGTTTCCATATCATCCATTTTCAAGTGTAATCAATTTTATTTATCAATCTATTATTTGTGTAAATTATAGCATGAGTACTACTGCATAGCAATATTACTTATTTATAGATAAAGATATGTTAATTTCGTACATTCTGCATTGGCAGCCCCTGTAAATAATTTTTAAGATCATCATAGCCTATTTCAACTGAATTGCGCATAGTATCACAGGAAGTACCTGCCAAATGCGAAGTAAGCGTAACATTATCTAATTTAAGTAACGGACTATCTTGTGGCAATGGCTCTTCATCAAATACATCAATAGCTGCCCCACCAATAGATTTTGTTTCCAACGCCTGTATTAATGCCTCTGTATCCACTAGACCTGCACGTGCCGTATTAATAAGATATGCCGTAGGCTTCATTCGTGCAAGTTCCTCTTTCCCTATAAATTTAGTTGTTTTTTCTGAAAGCCGAATGTGTATAGATACGAAATCCGATTGAGCCAATAAGTCTTCAAAAGTTACGGCCTTACAACCGGCATCTTCAATAATTTTTTTATCCACAAAAGGATCATATACAACAATATTAGAACCAAATCCTTTTAATCGATCAATAACGCGCCGGCCAATATAACCGAATCCAATAATCCCTACTGTACAAGCCCTCATATCATGAATATATTCTTGATTCGTAAATTTTTTACACCATTTTCCTTCAGATATCAATTTATGCGCACGAGCAATATTTTTATTTTCAGCAATCATCATCCCCACAGTAAAATCAGCTACCGCATGTGCACTGCGCCAAGGTGCATTAATCAGCTTAATCCCGCGTTTTGTTAATTCTTCTACATCTGCATTTTCATATCCACCGCGTAATACCGCAGCAACTTTTAAATTTTTACAGGCATCAATCACTTCTTTGTTGATAGAGGCAACATGCACTACGATAATATCTTTATCTTCACAGGCATCCAATAAAGGCTTATAAGTAGGTGCTGCATCAACACCACCCAATTCAATCTGAAGCATACGATCTGTAATTGGCCCCATCGCATACATATCCTTGTCCTCTATCATACTAATTTCAGCACCATATTCTTTAAGTTCATACATTTTTTGCATTAATTCTGACGTAACACCGCCATCAGATACAAGTAAAATTTTTGTTTTTTTCATAATGCTCCTTCTCCTTTTTATTTATAATTTAATTTGCTGCCTTAATTTATAGACTGCAAATTTTATATAAAAAGTATTTGAGTAACAAATACTTTCAGGCTGTTGACAAAATAAAATATTTTCGTCGATGATTTAGAAAATATCTAAATCCGTTCCACTTATAAACTAGTACGAAGATAGGATGCCGGTTGGTAAGAAGTGCTCAGATGCTAGGCACAGTAAGGGGTTGCGAAGGAGTCGTACTTTCGTACGTCGACGAGCAGCACCTTGCTGTAACGACGCAGATGAGTGCTTATTACCGACCCGCGGCCTGTCTGTCCATAGTTTGTCTACAGGCTGAAAGTATTTGAACAACAAATGCTTTTACATTTTAATAAAAAAAATTCGACTAAAAGCTATTATAAATATTAATAGCTTCTAGTCGAATTCATATCCCAATTCAACTTTATTATTTTGTTTTATTTTGTAACCCAGCAAAAGTTTTGACTTGATTACGAGTTCATTATATAAGTTTCCATTATGCTTGTCAATATAAAACCTGAAAATTCGAAATTTTATATTTAGTTTTACATTACGCGTAAATTGGCGGGAGTGTTCGACATGGTTACAAAACATTACAGTTAAATATTGTATCGCAAACGGAATACAATATGATATAAGTATGGGCTGTCGCACGAGCGATATTTATTCATCGCTGGCAACAGCCCCAACTTTTACACAATCAACAAATCCGTGGAATCTGTCCACCGATTGGCATATCGACGATGCGGATACCGCCGATGCTTGTACGCATGCCGACTTGTCCCACTGCATCGGCAGTTACTTTACCGATAATACGTGCATCTTTTCCGAACTCGTGTTTATGCATAATCTCTAGTAATTTACCGCTGTACTTTGCATCCACAAAGGCTAGCAATTTTCCTTCATTGGCTAGGTAAAGCGGATCAAAGCCTAAAATTTCACAAACTGCATCAACTTCTGGCCTTACGGGAATTGTGTCTTCTTCTAATAAAATCCCCGTACCGGATTGCTCAGCGATTTCATTGAGGGTCGCGGCTACGCCGCCACGTGTTGGATCGCGTAAAACTGCGATCTGTGGTACGGCTGTCAGCATCTCTTTCACCAATCCATTCAATGGTGCACAATCACTCTGAATCGACGTTGGCAATACCAGTTCATGCCGCCCCGCCATGATAGCGGTCGCATGATCGCCGATATAACCACTAAGGATGACATCTTGCCCCGGTTGTACCCGTTTGGGCGAGATATTTGTCCCTTCTATAATATCGCCGATGCCGGCTGTATTGATGTAAATTCCGTCACCAGCACCTTTGTTGACTACTTTTGTATCCCCAGTGACAATCATGACACCTGCCTCTTTGGCTGTTTGGCACATAGTTTCAACGATGCGGCGCAAATCAGCAATCGGAAATCCCTCTTCGAGAATCATACCGACCGACAGATATCGCGGCACTGACCCTGTCATTGCCAAATCGTTTACCGTACCGCATACTGCGAGCTTACCGATATTACCGCCAGCAAAAAACAGTGGTTTGACCACATAGGAATCCGTGGTAAACGCTACTTTATTGCCAGCTGTGGAAACGGAAGCACCATCGTGCATTTCATTGAGTACAGGATTACCATACGCCGGCAGGATTACCTCTTCCATAAGTGCCTTACTCAGTTTCCCGCCACTGCCATGCTCCATTTTAATTGTTCCCTGTTCCATATTGATACCTCCCGCTTCCATATTTATACCAAGCGGCACAAGAGCCTTCCACTGAAACCATGCAGGCACCAACGGGATGCTCTGGCAGGCAAGCCTTGCCAAACAAACGGCACTCTGTTGGTTTTATGAGTCCTCGTAACACTTGACCGCAACGACATGCTGTCTGTTTTACCGTCTTCTCAACTTCTATCGGCAAAGCTACTTGGGCATCAAAGGATTGGTAGCGTTCATTCACCCGCAGTCCTGAATTTGGGATCAGACCAATACCCCGCCAAATAGCATCCGCTGGTTCGTAGACTTCGGCTAACATTTGCCTAGCTACTGGATTGCCATTCTTTTTGACAATACGTTTATATTCATTTTCTACGCTTGTCCTGCCATCATGGATTTGCTTTGCCAATAAATAAACCGTCTGCAAAATATCGAGCGGTTCAAAGCCAGCCACAACCGCTGGCATATGATATTGCTCCGGCAAAAACTGAAATGGTTCTTCTCCTGTAATCGCACAAACATGCCCCGGCAGAATGAAACCATCTACTTTGACTTCTGGATCTACCAGCAACGTTTTCAATGCCGGTGGCACCAATTTATGCGCTGATAAAACAAAGAAGTTCTTAAGCTTTTTCTCAGCCGCAGAAAGTACCGTTGCCGCTGCAGTTGGCGCGGTCGTTTCAAAACCAACGGCTAAAAAAATAACGTTCTTGTCGGGATGATTTGCCGCAATCTCCAAACTTTCAAGCGGTGAATAAACGATACGTATATCCGCTCCGTTAGCTTTCGCTTCACCTAAACTTGACGTTGAACCGGGTACTTTGAGCATATCGCCAAACGTTGCAAGGATTACATCTTGCCTTTTTGCGTAGGCGATCGCCATATCCATATACTCATCTGCTGTCACACATACCGGACAACCAGGCCCGCTGACCAATTCTACTTGTGTCGGCAACACTTGGCGAATACCCGCCCGAAAAATTGCCACTGTATGCGTACCGCAAACTTCCATCAAGCGTACAGGTTTTGTAATCAGCCGATCAATTTCTTGCAGCAGAAAGCTAGCAATTTTCTTGGTATCTTGTTTCGCTTCAAGCAAGGCCATTCATCTCCTTCAGCAACTCATTCGTCTTCTCTGCTTCCTCTTGGTCAATAATTTGCATCGCAAACCCTGCATGAATCAGCACAAAGTCACCAACTTCCGCCTCTGGTAGAAGAAGTAAACTCACATCACGCCTAACGCCGCTTAACTCTACTACAGCTAACTGGTCTTTTTTATCAATAATTTTTGCTGGTACTGCCAAACACATGATTAACGTCCCCTTTCTCTTGCTATCGCCGCCTGGCCCAATGCGAGTCCACCATCATTCGGCGGTACTTTCCGATTAAGCAAAACGATAAAATCCTTTTCTAACAAGTTGTAAACTTGCCTAAGCAGTGTCATATTCTGAAAAACACCGCCACTTAAGGCTACTTTACGAACACCAGTTAAACTACTTAACCGCTGCACCATCTCATGAATGGCAACAGCCATCGTCGTATGAAAATCCGCCGCCAACACTGTGCGCGAAAACGTATTTATATTCTCAATCATTGCAGCAAACGTCGGTCGAAAATCAAGTGCATTGCCAGCCGTAATCTCATAAGGTAAAGCTCTGCCAATCGTATCCGCCGCTGCTAGTTCCAATTCAACAGCCGCCTGCCCTTCATAATGATTATATTGCCGAAGACCGATCAGTGCCGCTGCCGTGTCAAAAAGTCGTCCCGCACTAGAAGTAAACGGTGCATTTAGCCCTTTCGCTGTTGCTTGCAATAACAGCTCCCAGCCCTTCGGAAGAGCCTCGGTAAACGCAGTTTGTTTATCTAAAAAATGATCGCCGTATAAATTCTGCATCACCCACGTTGCCTGTCGCCACGGCTCACGAACGGCTTTCTCCCCGCCCGGTAGTGGCAGATACGCGCAATGCGCTAACCGTTTGTAAGTTTGGCAATCAGCAAGCAAAAATTCCCCACCCCAAAGCTTACCATCTTCGCCATACCCGGTACCATCAAAAGCCACACCAATCACTGGCTCCTGGATATTATGCTCCGCCAGTACCGAAGCAATATGGGCATGATGATGTTGCACACCGATTTGGGGCAGTTCTAGTTGTTTGGCATACTTCGTCGACAAATATTCTGGATGCAAATCATAAGCAATAAGTTCCGGCTTGATATCAAACAGTCGGCCGTAATGTGCAATAGCCTCGACATAGAAATCCATGGTTTCTCGATTCTCCAAATCTCCGATATGCGCGCTGAGAAAAGCCGCATCACCTTTGGTCAAGCAAAACGTATTTTTCGCCTCACCACCACAGGCCAAAACCATTGGGCCTGCTTTTGCTAGATGAACCGGTGCTGGCGCGAAGCCACGACTACGCCTAAGCAGATAAGGTTCTTTCTTAAACAAGCGAACGACAGAGTCGTCAACACGACAATAAATCTCACGATTATGCACTAAAAAATAATCGGCGATCCCTGTCAGTCTCTGCAAGGCATCCTCATCTTTATAGGCGATTGGTTCATCGCTGGTATTACCGCTTGTCATAACGAAAACATCTTCTGCTTCTAACAATAGATAATGAATTGGTGCATAAGGCAACATTACACCCAAATACGGATTGCCCGGCGCTACGGACTGCGCCAAGGCAGTCGTATTTTTTTTCTTTAATAAAACAATGGGGCCAACCGAACCCGTAAGCAATTCTTTTTCTTTCGGCGATACAAAGCAAAGTTGTTCTACTTGTGACAGACTACCGCCCATCAACGCAAACGGCTTATCCTCGCGAATTTTCCTAGAACGCAGCGTTGCCACTGCAGTTTCATTGCCTGCATCGCAAACCAAATGATAACCGCCAATGCCCTTCACGGCTAAAACAGCACCATTTTTTATCAAGTCACGCGCTGATTTTAAAGAATTATCACTAGGTATTACTTTCCCCCTGCCATCAAGTAAATGATAAGAAGGCCCACAGGTTTCACAAGCATTCGGCTGTGCATGAAAACGGCGATCCATTGGCTCATCATACTCCGCCTGACAATCTGTGCACATCACAAATGGCTGCATCGTCGTTTGCGGACGATCATAAGGCACATCTTTGATGATGGAATAACGCGGCCCGCAATTTGTACAATTGGTAAATGCATAACCAAAGCGTCGATCTGCTACACTTTGAAGCTCGCGCCTACAATCTGGACAAGTCGCAATGTCTGGTGATATAAATGCGAATCTTTGCTTAGCAGCTGGACTCGGTTTAATAACAAAAGAGTCTTCCCCCTGCACTGACAATGCAACTGTCTGTAGATCAGCAATCATCGACATCGCCGGTTTTTCAGCATCTAACGCTGCAATAAAGTTTGTAATCACAGCTTCTTCGCCTTCAACTTCAATCCAAACACCTTTTTCATCATTGAGCACAAAGCCGTTTAGTTTATATTGCTGCGCCAACCGGTAAACAAAAGGGCGGAACCCGACGCCCTGCACAATACCGGCTACGCGGATGCCCGCCCTCTTCATACCTTATTTACAATTAAATCAGTTTTTAATGCAGGCTCAACTTGCCATTCTTTTAACTGCTCTAATACAAGATTTTTTGTTTTTTCTACCAAGGCTGCCATATCTTCAGTAAGACCAACGCCAGCATCAACAATATACGGTTGTGCGCCCATCACGATAACGTCTTTCACAGGCTGTTCTATTACTTCGAGTGCTGCCAATACATCTTGAATTCCAAGCTCATGCATAGAAACTTTTTCCTGAAAATAAGCTTTCACTTGTGCATTGACAAAGCGAAAAAACGTACCAGGTGCAGAGGCGCCGCTGATTGCATCCACAACGATTAATTTATCTGTTCCAATAATATAATTCATTAATTCCATACCGAGTGTCCCGCCATCAAGCACCTCAACATTCGCAGGGAAGCTATATTCTTGCTGCAACTTTTCAACAATATGTACACCAAAACCTTCGTCTTTAAGTATAATATTGCCGATTCCTAGCACTGTAATCTTATCCACGTGCATTCACCGCCATCTTTTTTGTTGCCACTTTTCCCTTGAGCCAATCATACCAAGCTTCAAGACCAGCATCACTTGCACAAGATACCTCTAGCACAGAAATGCCTGGATGAATACTAGTGATATCTTTCTTTGCTGCAGCCATATCAAAATTTGTATATGGCAGTAAATCTACTTTATTCAAAACAGCAATTGCTGATTCCTTAAAGATCAGCGGATATTTTAAAGGTTTATCATCGCCTTCGGTAATGCTCAGAACGACTGCTTTCGCATCTTCACCAACATTAAATTCTGCCGGACAAACGAGATTGCCGACATTTTCAACGACTAATAAATCCAAATTTTCTAAATCTAATTCTTTCAATACCTTTTGCACCATCGCTGCATCTAAATGACAACCACCGCTCGTATTGATCTGAATTACAGGTACATCATATTTAGCAATACGATCAGCATCCTTCGAAGTAAACAAATCTCCTTCGATCACTGCCATACGCAAATGGTCTTTTAACGCTGCCATTGTCTTCTCAAGTAAAGATGTCTTGCCTGAACCGGGTGATCCCATCAGATTCAAAACAAAGACTCCCTGCTTAGCAAACAGCATCTGATTTTCTGACGCTAGTTGATCATTTTTGCCCAAAATATCTTCCATCACTTGAATTTCCATCAGTCTACCTCCAAATACTCTACCTGCAGCTCCCTGCCAGACAAAATTTCCAGCTGTCCCGAATCACAATGGGGACATAAAAAATTATAATGTTCAATATGTGTTTCCTTGCCACATTCCCTGCAATGCCCCACTAATGGTACTTTATTCAGTTTCAGTTCAGCTGCTTCTGCTATTGTCCCCTTAGTCAGTGCTGCAAAACAAAATTGCAGAGCATCCGTCTCCACTCCAGACATTTCGCCTAAGCGGAGGCTGATGCACTGGATTTTTTGCGCCTGATTGCGCGCTGCATAATCCAGTGCAATATCCAATATGCCTTCTGCGATCGCCATCTCATGCATATAAAAACCTCCACAGCCGGGCCTAAAAGCCCGGCTGTTTGTTTTAAATAACGGCTTCTAAACCGTGTTTTGTAAATACGTCTGTAATTTCCGACAATCTTGTTTTTGCCGGACTATAATCAATTGTTGTTTCACCATCATGCGCATGAATATGAACATGATATACGCCCGGTAGTCCCAATAAAGTCCGTTCAACAGTATCTACATTGTCCGTCTGATAGCCTTTCACAAAAAATTTAATTTGTGTATTGCTGCCTTGCGCTGAACAGCCGCAATCTGTGCACATCATAGTTCCCCCAATTTCATTCTGCTATTTACATTTTTCTTCCTTGCTCGCCAGCATGCACTGGTCTGTGATTCGAAAATGTGTTAGAACTTTCTTTGTCCATGATCTCGCCCACATCTACTGGTTCATGTTCGAGGATTTTCACGCCGGAAAACATACTGGAAATCTCGCCTTCGCGTTCCATAAAATCGGCTCTAATCGCCATGTAAACATGGCCGATAACGAATAGCATAATCGCCCAAGCTACATAATGATGAATTAAATGAATCATAAATTCACTGCCAAAGATACCGATTGTCCAACCAAAAAGCTTTGCTCCGAAACCATTTGGATTGACCATAAAATACATCGCAAATCCTGTAATGATTTCAATGAGTACCATGCTGTACAGCCCAACATAGGACATACGAGCCAATGGATTGCGCAAGTAGGGTCTATGCGACGATTTAAGAAACATATAGTGCATTGATACTTCAATCATTGACTGCCAAAACTCCGCTTTCCAAACCCTAGGAAATAAACGATCTCCTTTATTAATCACAAAGCCATATATTCTCAATATAAATGCCGCAACAAAAATAAATGCCGCGATAAAGTGTATATTGCGAATAAGATCAAGCGATAAAAGAATGTTACCAAATGTCGGCTCCATACTAACGCCGCCGGACGCAGGCTTTGTAATTAATAGCCCCGTTGTAAACAAGAAGCTAATACAAATCACCATAGTCCAATGAAAGATTCGCAAAAATGGACTGAATAGATAATATATCTTCCGAGATTCTTCATGCATTATCATCGATCCCTGCTACTGTCTTTCTCGTAGCTTTTCCTTTCATTATATTCTGCCGTCCCATTTCTAGTCCAGACTGATTCACATTGCTTTACTCTTGGTTCGTTCTTAAATAAGGATCTGTTGTGACAACCTTTATCTTCTTGCCATCGGCATTATATAAATGTGTCGCACAAGCCATACAAGGGTCAAATGAACGAATTACTTTCAATATTTCCAGAGGTTTATCTGGAATCTTAACCTTCGTATCCATCATTGCCTTTTCATATGCACCATGCTCACTCTTATTATCACGCGGACAAGCGTTCCAAGTGGTTGGAACAATCGCTTGATAGTTGGCAATCTTTCCGTCCTTAATCACGACCCAATGACTTAAAGCGCCACGTGGTGCTTCATAAAGGCCAACACCCTTACATTCTTTTGGCCAAGTTTTTGGATCCCATTTCGTAGTGTCAGCAACTTTGGTATCGCCAGCTTTAATATTTTTAATCAACTTATTGAAGTAATATTTAGCAATATGTGCATGCACTTGCGCTTCTAACGCCCGAGTAGCTGTACGACCAACCATTGTCGTCATCCATACTTCCGGTGCTAAATTTAATACTTTAGATACCGCTTCGATTTGATCCATGATCATTTTTTCTACCCAAGTTGGGTCTGTAATCAAACCTTTCTTTATCTTGGTATAAATGATGATATAACGAGATAAAGGTCCAACTTCCGCCATCTTACCACGCCATTTTGGTGTCTTAAGCCAAGAATATTTTCCATCTTCATCAAGCGTTTTCCAATCTGTCTTCGTGCCTTCTTTTGGTCCGGTATATTTTGCCTTCGTTACACCTTCCCAAGGATGAAGATCTTTGCCTTCAGCATTTGGATACTCATACCAAGAATGTTCTACACCTTCATTTAACACCTCTGTATCAGATAAATCTTCGGCTTTAAAATCATAGAACTTAGCAGCATCCAAGCCCTTTCCAAAGTCTTCTACTACCCCATTACAGCGTAATAGTAAATTCTTGTGGAAATCACCATTGGTCGTTCCCGTAAAAGGTTCATCTGGATAATCCCCAAAACCTAATACTCTTTCTTTCGCCATTCCACCGCCATCTACATAGCCTTTTTCTACATACATCTTACCTATCGCTAAAACATCTGGCAAATAAAAATCATTGACTAAATTAATCGTCGTATTAAGAGAGCGATCTACCACTGCTAAACGTTCGGTATTCACTGGTGCATTCATATCGTCCATAGAAATGGAGCAAGGCATTCCGCCAACAACATAATGCGGATGCGGATTTTTACCGCCAAAAATAACATGTGAAATAACAATTTCTCGCTGTTTATCAAGCATTTCTAAATAATGTGCTACACCTAGAAGATGCACTTCTGGAGGTAATATTTGAAAATCTGGATGATCCCACCATTGCGCAGCAAAAATACCAAGTTGTCCGCTTTCGACAATGTCTTTCACCTTTTTTTGAATTTTTTGATAATAAGCGGCTGTCGCTTTTGGGAATTCTTTTGGATAAGCTTCTGTATCAAGCACTTCTGGTTCGGTAACTTTCACTTGATAAGTTGAAAGTATCGTGTTTTGCAAGGCTGCGGTTGCTGCAGGATCAGCTTTTAGAGCTTCTACTGGACTCACCCAGTCTAGCGCATGCAAATGATAAAAATGAATTACGTGATCCTGTACCGATTGTACGGCAGCCATGATATTTCTTATGTAATTTGCATTTTTAGGAATTGTAATTCCTAGAGCATCTTCTACTGCACGTAAAGAACCAAGTGCATGCGCCGTCGTACATACACCACAAATTCTCTGAATATACGCCCAAGCATCCCGTGGATCTCTATCGTTCATAATGAGTTCTAAACCACGCCAAGCAGTACCACTCGATAAAGCATCTTCTACTTTGCCAGTTGCTTCATCTACTTTAACTTCTACCCTTAAATGACCTTCGATACGCGTAATCGGATCAACTACAACTCGCTTCATTATTCCACCTTCTTCCCGTCAGACTTTTGTGCATCTGCCTGGCGTTTTTTCTTCTGCATTACAGACATTGCACCATGCGCAATAACACCAGCAGCAGTTAATCCAGCAGCTGCTGCACCTATTTTGTCAACATCACCAAGTAGTGGTCCATACTCTGGTAAACGATTATAAAATGGTGCTTCATCCCAGAAATGATCGTTACTACAACCTATGCAGCCATGTCCAGATTCTATTGGATACGAAAGACCATTCCACCATCTAAGATTACCACAGGAATTATAAGTGACCGGACCACGACAGCCTAATTTATATAGACACCAGCCAGCTTTTGCCCCAGCATCATCAAAATTTTCTGCAAACATTCCGGTATCAAAAAATGGACGACGATAGCAGGTATCATGAATACGGTTTCCATAAAATTGTTTTGGACGACCTTCACCATCAAGCGGTGGCAATTTCCCAAACAAAGCGTAATGCATAACAACGCCTGTCATAACCTCTGGAATTGGCGGGCATCCTGGAACCTTGACGATCGGTTTGCTATTGCCGACAATCTCTCTTATACTAACCGATCCCGTAGGATTTGGTTTAGCAGCTTGAATACCACCACTGGTTGCACATGTTCCATACTCAATAATTGCAGCAGCATTTTTAGCTACTTCTTTTAATACCGTTACAAATGGCTTTCCACCAGTCATACAATAAATGCCGTTTTCAGCTGTCGCAGCTGCACCTTCTACTGCCAAGATATACTTGCCAGCATATTGTTGCATGATATCATGCAAATGCGCTTCAAATGGTTCACCAGCCCCTGCACTTAGTGCATGGCTATATTCCAATGCAATCGTATTCAACACTACATCGGAAGTAAGTGGCGTTCCCGACCGAAGAAATGATTCATCACAACCGGTACATTCATGCCCATGAAGCCAAATGACAACCGGCAAAGGATTCTTTTCTGCCGCAGCGACAACCTTCGATACCATTTCGGTGTTAAGCCCCATGATACTGGTCAATGCCACACACGACTTAAGAAAACTACGACGGTTAATGTTTTTTCGGAGACAGACGTCCCACATTGTCTCTTTCTTATCCATTATACCCCTCCTCAATTCATTTGATGATGCAATATAATAACAAAATACTCTCTTTTACCCCTCACATCGCCTGCCTTTCAGCTACAATTGATGAAAGAATTTTTATACAACAAATAGCCTCTTTATATTTTAAAGAAGCTATTTGCTTTTTGTTTCAATGGATATACACATCCTATTGCCTTTTATCAGTCTGAAATCTTTTGATGCTTCTCCATTGAAATATACAAAAAACATAGCCAAACATAAGAATAAAACAAATTAAATATTACCTTTTTTCTACATTATATTCCCACTTCAAAGAAAAGTCTATATTTATCAGTTGTTATATTATCATAAATTTCCTTAATGATTAATTTATGATAATAAAACCTCTTTATAAACTAAGACTTTTTCTAGAACAAACCGAACTGCTTCAACTTTAGTCTCTAAAATATAGTTAAGCATATAAAAACAACACCTCAAAATAGTAGGCAAATAAGTCTACCATCTAGAGGTGCTGTTCAGATTAGGGATAATCGCTTTAATATTGAATAAATGGTTTAACCATTTCTTTAATAATGGAATATGAACACCTAATACGGGCAATATTCATCAATTAAATTGGCCTCTAAAAGCAAAGCCCGATCATTTAAAATGCGATCTGGGGATCCATCCACAATCATTTGGTGATTTTCTCCTAGCACAATAACACGATCAGCTATTTCTGGTACTAAATCTAAATTATGCGTCGCAACAAGCAATGTTTTGCCACTTCGATGCAGTGCGTTTAGCGTCGTAATCATCCAGCGCTGTGTCTTGGGGTCGAGACCATTGGTAGGTTCATCTAAAATTAATGCGTCTGGATTTACCGCTAGCACAGCAGCGATAGCAACCTTTTTCTTTTCACCACCACTTAAATGCTGTGGCATGCGCTCTGCTAAAGCAGAAATCCCGACAAAATCAAGAAGCTCCTGTGCACGCTGCCTAGCTTCTGCATACCCCATCCCCATAGCTAGTGGTCCAAACATGATTTCATCGAGAACGGTAGCACAAAACAACTGTACATCAGAGTTTTGAAATACGAAGCCAATCTTACGCCGATAAGCAGCCGCAAAATCTTTATCGCGCATAACCTCAGCGGTAATTGCCCTGCCATACGCTGTAAATTTACCTTCACCAAAAATCAGCCCAGCAATGATTTTTTGAAGAGTTGACTTGCCACCACCATTGGGTCCGAGCAGCACCACTCTCTCGCCAGCACGAATTTTTAAATTTATACCCTGTAGTGATAACTCCCCCACACGGTAATGATACGATACATCCTGCAGTTCAAATGCAAATAAGTCGGGCAAACCACTCACCTCCCCATAAGGCAATCCCGATGATAATTACTATAATGAAGAAGCAGGCCTCTCTTCTTCCAGGGGACTGCGAAAGTCCACTATGGATTTCTCCAGTATAGCCCCTAGCGATCATTGCCGCGCTAATTTCCCTACTATACTCCACTAGCAGCCGTAAAAATCCCGCCAATGCACTGCCAATCCAGCTAAGTCGAGAGCGATACTGCTCACCACCGACAACTCTGCTTTTTCGTCCCAAGATATAGTCACCTAAGAGTAACAAAAACAGAAATAAATAGCGGTATGTCATATCCAGTACCATGACCAAAATTCCTGGCATCCCCAAATTTCCCAATGCTTTGGTTATCATGTCCCAGCGCGTCGTTGCCATTAGTAAAATCACTAAACCTAGCGAAGTAACTGTGCGCAATAAAACAAAGGCGGCAACAGTCAAGCCTTGCTGAGTGATAGCCAATTCCTTTGGCAACACAAGCGATCCAATCTGTAAAGAAAGATCATGATAAATAACCAGCCAAACTTCACCTGGCGTTATCCAACTGAAAATAGCGGGTAAAACTGCAACACCCGAAACTCCTAGTGCTGGCAGCCATACCCGCCCCAAATACGATTTTAAACGCAAACCAGATAGCAATGCTACAAGCAGCAAAATTCCCTGAAAAACAGCCAAATTAAATAAATCTCGAGTTAGCGCTGACATCACAATCAAAAATATAGCACCCAATACTTTAACACGTGGCTCTAATCTTTGCAAAAAGCTAGGATGCAAACAAACATCCTTCTGATACAGATTTTCCACAATCACTCGATGAATATCAACCAGCGTTTTTTCCAAGTAATCCTGCCGCTGCCACCACGCCTTGCGGGCTATGGGCAATTGCTGCTGTTCATTATACGTTAGATACTTTGGCAACGCGCCACTATGCTTTATACTCATCTGCCCTGTCTTATAGAAAATTGCTTATTGTTGCCAGCAAGCAATTTCCCAAAAAACAACATCATACCATAGATCACAATTGATCCCACGAGAGCCGACAGGATATATCCCAAAACTTCACCATTCACAAATTCACCAAACATTGGTACAGAATAGTCCGGCAAAAACGCTTTCCAAACTTCCTCTGCTTTTTCAATTCCCTGAGGAACATACCCTAGATTTTCTGCTAATTCGTCCGTTCCCCACTCACCCCAAGCCGTCCCCTTCGCGAGCAAACCAAGTGGTGTGAAAGCAATCATAATCCCAATCATCCAATAATATATTCGTTTCATCGTAATTCCTCCCTCACTTCAGAAGCTACACCAACATTTACAAGCTCTGGTGATGTTTTGAAAACAAATTTCAGGGCCACTGCTGTCACTATTGCTTCCACGAAACCAGCAACTAAAAGATGCGCACTCATCATGGCTGGTACTGCTATACTAAGGCCATACGGGCCATAAAGGGGCAGACCATCTTCACCAACAAAGAGTAATGGCTGAATACCAAATTCAATTGAAGCTACCAAAGCAGCCAAATTAATGGCCACATACCCAGCAACTCCTGCCGCAATCAAACGGCGCGTCGAAGTAAGCGGCGAATCTTGTGCAATCAATCGATAAAGGTAATACCCCGTAAAGGGCATAACAAGTGCCATATTAAAAGCATTTGCCCCAAAGGCGAGCACCCCGCCATCACCAAAAATCAAAGCTTGTATGAATAAGGCCACACTCACAGCAATTGTCGCCGTCCAAGGGCCTAAGGTAATCGCAATTAAAACAGCACCTACTGCATGTGCTGTTGTACCATCAGGAATAGGAACATTAAACATCATAATCAAAAAAGAAAATACAGCTGCCATCGCCATAAACGGAATCTGTGCTACATCGACTGTCCGTTTGACCATTTGCCCTGCCTTATACCATACTGGAACCATCACCGCACCGAGCGCAGCACACGTGGATGGACTTAAATACCCTTCCGGAATATGCATACTATTTTAACCCCCATCGTTAATTTGAATAATTCTAAAAATAAAATACTTATCTGTATTAAAACTAAAAATGATTATGTGAGTGAGTCTTTTCATCCTCACCAACATGTGTAACCGACAGCTCCGCATAAAATACACCTTTTTGTACTTGAATCTGCTGACAAAGCTGTTTTAAATTTCTAAACACGCCTCGTACTACTAAGACTTCCAAGCATTGATCATGATTTAAATGCACGTGCATCGTGGAAACAATTTCATGGTGAAAATTATGTTGAAGTTCCATCAGGCTTCCGGGCAATCCGGTAAAGTGATGATCGTAGACAATAGCGATCGTGCCCGCAACCACTTCATTTAACTGCAAACGTTTCGGCGCAATCAAAGACTTGCGGACTAAATCACGAATTGCTTCGGATCGATTACTATAACCTTGCTCAGCGATTATTTTATCAAACTGCTCGATTAACTCTTGGTTCATGGAAACGCCAAAACGGATCAATTCATCTTTTTCTGCCATTTTATCCACTCATTTCGTGTTACTAATTATATAAATAGTAACACGAAATGAGATAAAAAAAAAGAACTTTCTACATTTATTTTACTGTAGTGGGACAATAAACCTTCCCTACTATTAAATAGGCACAACTGGCAGGTATCAGCTGCTAATTGTGCCTTTGTTCATGAGACAAGCGAGACGAGACAAAGGGGACGGTTCTTTTTGTCTTGTTTTTATTTTGTTATTTTATTTATCTTATCCTTGTTAATTCCCGTTATATCTGCCAATTTTCTTAGTGGCAAATTTGTTTTCTCTTTAAATTTTTTCAGTTTCTCTTCTAAGTTTTCTTCACTTTTTGCAAGCTCATTCCATAACTTTATTGCTTTGCTTTCTTCCATTCGATTTGCTTTTTCATCTATTTCAATAAACTTATCCTCTTCTTTCATATTTGTGAATTCGATAAGTTCTTCTCTTGCTTCTTTTTTATCTTCTGAAAATATTCCTAGAACTAATTCTTTATCTATTGCTTTTGCTAACACAGTATCTTCTTCTATATAAGCTTTATAACTACTCCATTTATATTTTTCTGCTTTTTTCACGATGCCTGCTTTGACCGGATTTTTATGAATATACCTTGTTGCCATTAATAAATAGCTATCATCTTCTATTTTTTCGCTTCTATATCTATCTTGAAATAGGTGGCCTGTCTTTTTATATTTTTTATTAAAATAAAAGACATAGCTAATATTGATTCGTTTCATTATATTAGCTATGTCTTCTTCTCTTTCTTGCAATAACAAATGGGCATGATTGTCCATTATGCAGAATGCTATAAGATCATATCTGTTATTTTCTTTTTTGGTTTTTAATATTTCAATAAAATACATTTTATCTTGGTCATCTATGAATATATCTTTTTTGTCATTACCTTTTATCATTATATGGTAATACCCTGTATTACTTTTATCTCTTTGCTGTCTTGGCATGATAATTCGCTCCTTTTTCCTACAGATTATCACGCCAATTTAATTTAGTCAAGACAAAAAGAACCGTCACCTTGTCTATAGTCTTCATCTGCTTTATAGGCATACAGTGCTTTTAAACGGTCATCTGAAACTTCTCCGGCTCCGTCTACTGAGTCGTAAACTTTTTTATAGGTGTCTATGGTTTGACTTTTTAGTGCAATTGTTAAATACGTATTATCTTTATTTTCTATATTGACGTTTTCTTTTGCTAGCTAAAATGGCTAACATTTCTGCTAGCCATTTTTACTCTTTAATTACATTTTAATTTAGACAAAAAGAACCGTCACCTTGTCTTTCATATTTTAGACAAAAGTACGCGTCACTTTTTCTCTAAGGATTAATTAAACAAATATTCTAAGGGCTGATGGTATGGTCCATAATAATTACTTCGTAGATGTTCCTTAGTATAGACAATCCCTTCCCCCTGACTACTATTATTTAGATCTTCATAAATTTTCTGTTCTTGAGAAGATAATTGATCCAAGCCATCTAAAATGGTCATTCTATCGCCATATTCTTTCTTTTTATATGGAATACTGTCTGATACCATTTTACTTTTATCTTGGTTTAAATCCATAGCGCCTAACTGTGTATTTAAAAGTTTAAAATTTTTCTTTTTTAAATCTATAATCCAAAAACCAGAATATCCCTTAACATATAACTTAGTATAGACTTTCTTATATGCAACTATATCTTTATCTACCCTCATATTATTCATAGAATAATCATATAACGTTTTATTTTCATGATTCATCTCAAAATCATATGGGAGAAAAAAGACTATTGACAAAGACACCACACCAACTGCAAAAATAACAATCACTCCTAATATAAATCGAAAAAAACACCTAAAGATACGCTTTAGCGCCGTTTTATTCATAAGTAATCTCCTTTTATTGCGGATAAATCATCATTTCAATATTTACTACCTATATTATTTCCTCGATTATAAAACTGCAACTTCGTTATTAGTTAAACAGATATTCTAACGGTTGTTGGTATGGTCCCCATTGTTCTTTCATATCTGTAATTCCCCCCCGCGTATTTCTGTGGGGAACAAGAACCTTTACGCCTTCACCTTGACCAGTTTTCAGTTCATCATAAATTTGTCGTTCGTTATCAGATAACTGTTCTAGATGATTTAAAACGATTAATCTATCTCCATATTTTTTCTTTTTTGAATTAATAGAACTGTATATTTTATCATTTTTTCCTATTTTTTTATCAAAACAATCCATTCTATTTATATTCATTAAATCCGTATCGTCTATTTCTGTGTTTAAAAGTCTAAATTCTTTCTTTTTTAAATTGATGACCCAAAACCCACTTTCACCCCGTACATATAACATAGTGTGGACTGTTTTATATGCCGTTATATCATTATCCAAATCTGTATGCATAAAATGATCTGACAAGACTCCAGTAATGTCTAGTTCAAAATCATAAGGGCTTAAAATCAAATTGATAAGAAATGCATACCCAATTATATGTGTAGCAATAACCCCTAGTATACCAATGAAAAAATATTTTAAAATACACACAATCTTTTTTTTGTTCATATATTTTCCTTTCATTCATTTTTAAAACTTGTGGAAATATCCGCTTCCCATACATACGGATGAATTATACCTTTTTCTTGTAATGAAGCAGCATTATTATTAATTAGTACTACTGCTTGCTTTTTAAGGCTGTCTTCAGATGTAGCTGTTTGATGTTCAAAGTTATACAAGTCTTTTGCTGTTCCATTTACACTAATAGACCCATCTTCATTAACTGTAATTGCTACTGCTAGCTTTATATTGCCAAACGCTAGTATGTTATCATTATTATCCACCATATTAACACTTGAAGAATAATACTGCGTCGTTCCAATAGGTACGTTTTTTGCCAATTCTTTAATTTCTTTCTCAAATGATTCACTCTTTTCAATCGTATTTGAAACTAAAGAACCGCTGTTAAAATACTGGGTTTCTCCTTTACCATACAAGCTTTGTTGATATAAAGCTGATGCCACCTTAAGAAAAGGTGAGGTAAATGCCGCTCCTACAGTAGATTGAATTGCCACAATATAGTCATCACCGTTAGGATCTTTTGTTTCATAACTAGTTTTTTCTACTTCAATATTGGTATTTTTGTCTGTAGCATTTATAGCATCATCAAGACTACTATACTGAGTTTCGGGTAAGCGGTTCTGATCTAACTTATTCCTATATTCATTTGCCAAGTTGAACATTTCAGGATCTGTATTGACCATTTTATCTAATGTATAGTTCAGCCCGCGAGATAACCAGTATTTATCTTCGTCACTAATCAAATTGTTTAACGCAGAGTATAACTCCCCAGTAATTCTTTCGTCATCCCCTTCACCAGTTAGACCATTTTGGGCATTGTAATTACTTTGCGCATAGTATCTAGCAATAATATCTTTCATTTTTGCTTCATCGTCACTAGCTAACGCAGCTTTCAATTCTTTAGCAAAGTCATATTGTTCATGTCCTAACCAGTTATTTTTCGTTTCACTAACTGATATACTTGCGCCAGTTGTTCCATCACCACCAACTAATTTAGCTGCGGCTGCTCCTACAATTGCACTAGCCCATTGGAGTATTGCAGGGTCTTTTATATTCTTCAACTCATTCATGACTAGTTGGGTTAGTCCTGCTCCTGCAGCTCCTGATGCAAAGTTACTTCCGCCTAGCTTACTCATTAATCCACCAACGAAGGTATCTAAAGCTACTTTTTCAGCACTGCCTTCTTTGAGTCCAAGATCTCCTATTGCTTTAAATGCTTCTTTGCCAAACATCTGTGCTAGTTCTTGTTGTTCTTGTACTTTTTTCTTATCAAATATCTTACCTAATTTATTTAATGAGCCACTAGTATCACGGCTTAGGTTAGATATATCTTGGTTTGGATTACTTCTTATCTCTATCTTGCCGTTCTCAATCGCTGATTTTGTTGTACTATCCGCACTGTCAGAAGCTGTTGTACCAAGGTTTGGCGTTAAGCCTTGATCTTTTTTCTTGGTATCTCCACCATTGCTGTAATTTACACCTTTACTACTTGCGCTATAATCTGCCTTATTCTGTATATCAGAGTAAGTAAGAGTATCCGTGCTGATCTTATTCTTATCTGGCGTAGCATCACTCGAAATAACCGCACCTTTTAGATCGAGGTTTTTGCCTACTTCGATATCGAAGCCGCCTTGTCCTGCATGGATTTCGGCCTGCTTGGTTACGCTTTCATAGTCTGAGTTTATTTTTCCTTTATTTGCTGATGCATTGAAAGTACCTACACCAATCGTTCCACCGACTGAGCTATTTTTCTCATCATAGGTTTCTTTGTCTTGCAGACTTTCTAGGTTTAGATTTTCTCGTGCACCTACTTTGACAGTTTCTCCTTCTACTTTTGATCCTTTGATATTGATGTCTTTGTCGGATTCTAGTTTTAAGGTGCTATTGGCGGTAACGGTACTTTGGTTATAGGTGGTGGAATTTTCTTTGATTTCTCCTGTTTGTTTACTACCACTTACATTGAGTCCGCCAATACTTCCATCACCTAAGTTGATACTTGCTCCGATACTTGCTGAGCTGCTTTTGCTGTCACTGTTGCTTACATTTTTGTTTTCACTGGCGGTGATTTCGATATTCTTCTTGGCATCTAAGGTTACATTTTCTCCGGTGATATCTGAGCCTTTGACTTTGATATCTTCTTTCGTTGCCGTGATCTTTACATTATTTCCACCTGTGATACTGCTGCCCTGCGCAACTGTTGTTTGGCTGGTTGAGCTGCTTTCGGATTTACTTGTTCCTAGACTTACACTGATGGAGATATCACTTTTTTCTGCTGGTTTTTTCTTTTGGTCTGCTTGATCGTTTTCGGTTGTTGAATCGCCGTTGCTCTTTTTAGCTGCTTCTGCGTCGGCTTTTGTTGTTTGTTCAGCCTTTAATTTTGCCGCATCTGCTTCTGCTTTTTTTATGTCTTTATAGTCTTCATCTGCTTTATAGGCATACAGTGCTTTTAAACGGTCATCTGAAACTTCTCCGGCTCTGTCTACTGAGTCGTAAACTTTTTTATAGGTGTCTATGGTTTGACTTTTTAGTGCAATTGTTAAACCACTTTGCTTAAATTCGTGTTTTTCCTCTGCATTATACGTATTATCTTTACTTTCGATGTTGACGTTTTCTCCGGTGATGTTGATGTCTTTATTCGCGATTACATCACTGGCTTTGACGTCTACGTCTTTACCGGCTTCTAGGGTTACATTACCTTGTAGACTGCCTACGGTTGAAGAGATTTGCTCGGTATTTTGCGTAGCTTGCATGTCTTTTTGGCTTTGTTTTCCTATGGTAACACTGAGTCCGCTACCGGTTAGAAGTCCAGATTTTTTCACGGATTTTTCGTAGAGGGTTTCACTGTTTTCTTCAGCAGCTTCGATGTTGATATCTCCTCCGGCTGTTAGGGTTACGTCTTGGTCTGCTACTGCGGTTGAGCCTTTGATATTGATGTCTTTATCAGCATCTATAGTGATTTCATTACCGGAGATATTACTGCCTACAACTGTATCTTTTGCTTGATAGTCGTAGATATCTGTTTTAGTTGAGGATAGGAAGCCTGTTTTTTCTGTGTGTTCTTCGTGCAGGCTTTCGTGGTGTTCGGTTTCATTTGAGACATTTACATTTTCTTTTGCATCTAGAGTGATTTTCCCTTTATCACTGGAGATGTCCGAGCCTTTGACGTTGATGTCTTTGTCTGCTTTGATTTGAATATCTTTTCCGGCTGTGATACTGCTGGAAGCGATAGTTTCGTTGCTGTCTTTTTGCCGATTGAAATATTCTCCGCCACGATTTCCTACGGACGCATCTGTTTCTGCGAGGTCTTTTTCAGCGGTGATGTTGACGTTAGTTTTGCCTGTGATAGCTACTGCTTCGTCTGCGGCAACATTTGAGCCTTTGATATTTACATTGTCACCGTTTATCGTGATGTTTTGTCCGGTTAGAGTACTACTTACGTTTGTTGTCGTGTTTTCTTCGGCACTGGATTTACCGTAGGTAACGGCTACGTGTTTTTCCTTTGCTACGGTTTCGATGTCTATATCTTTTTTGGCTGTGAGTACGAGGTCTTTACCTGCGCTTAGATTTGCTCCTTGATTTTTTATGGAGGATTCAGCGGTTAGGGTAAGGTTGTTTTCTGCTGTGATACTTGCAGTATCAAGTGTTTTTGTTTGATTTAGTTCTTGGTAATTTTCTGTTTGAGTTTGAGTTGTGTTTGTGATATTTTCAGCAGAGATGGTTACGTTTCCCCCGGTAATGGTCGCACTGTTATTGGTTACATTTTCTTCTGCGGTCAGCGTTACTTCTGCGCCAGAAATCGCACCATTTTCGTTGGTGATATTCTTAGCATTGACGGTTAAATTATTATCTGCTTTTATAGTCCCAATATTTTTTAAGTCATCACTGGCAACGAGTTCGACGTCTGTTCCCACAATGAGAGCTCCACTGCTTGTTAAATCGCCTGTTTTTAGGGTTGATAAGTATACTTCGGGAACGAGGACTTTTTCTCCGTTTACTTCTTCTTCGACTAACCATACGATATCGCTGGTTAAGGCTGCCATCTGTTCTTTGGTTAAGGCTACACCTACGGTAAGGTTATACTCATTGGCAACGGTTGCGCCATTATCCATTAAGGCTTGGTATTGTTCAAGGGCTGAGCTGTAGTCGTTTAAGTATTTTTTACCGGTTAATTCAGTGATTTGTTCGGTGACTAGTTTTTGTTCGTAGTAGCCATCACCTAAGCGTTTTGATACTTTTGTTGGATCAGATTTTACCCGTTCTAATAAGTAATCACTGGAGAGGAAATTGTTGTAGTTAGCAAATTTTTCATTTGTTTCTACCAAGTATTTTGCTGTTGGGTTTGTATTGATGGTGAACAGTTTGCTATTGATGGCTAGACTTCCGATCGTGATTTCCTTATCTTCGGCATTGATCTGCGGATCTACTTGGCTGGCTACTTTTGTTTCTCCTGTCAACTGGGTTAGAACGCTAGGCTGCGTTACTGCCTGCGTTTTTGTCTGAATGACATTTTTACCAGCATCAAAGGTTTTATTGTCAATCGTTCCGGCAGTAATCTTTACTTTGTTGACCCCGCTTAAAATACCTGGTCTGGCGGTTTCTTCGTCTACTACTGTTTGATTGTAATAGGGAATAACGGTAGTGCCGTAAACCATATGGCAATGATGATGCAGTTTTCCATGATGTTTATATTTCCAGTTGTGAATGTCATTGCCGACATCGGTGGTAATGATTGTACCTTGATAGCCGAAGTTTTCTAAGTAAGCTGCATCTATGGTTAGATCATTACCAGCGGCAATTGTGCTATAGTGATTGATTACATTTGACTTTGTCTTGATTGTGATATCTTTATCGGCTAAGATTTGCGCTGCTGCTGTTTCTTCTTTAATCGTACCAGTTTGTATTTCTCTGGCAAATTTTCTCGTGGCACTGTAGTGTCCAGAAATAGGCGTAATTCCATAGGCTATATTTTGATTGGTTATATCCCAATAGGTCTCAAATATACCTTTTTCATTGGTTAATTGGTTAGACGTAATAGCAATATTGCCTTGGCTTTCGATATCTGAGGATTGGTTTAGGATATTATTTGTTGCTGTTAAGGTTAAATTACCACTACTGTAAAGCATCGAGTTATCAAGGTTATCAATATCTTGCGCGGTAATATTGGTTTTGCCATTTACAGCGAGTACAGAATTTTGGTTGGTGAGTTTATTGGTTAAATTTAAATTGAAATCACCTGTGGTAAAAATGCCAGCATCAGCTTCGTTGCTAAGGTTTTTAGCGCTGATTTCACTACTTCCTTCTACTTGGATGTCAGCATTTTTATTTTGAATATTTTCTTTTACCGTCAGAGAAAGATCACCTGCACTGGTAAAGGAAGAACCTTCATTGTTAAAGTTTCGGCTGGTAATTTTGGTGTTACCAGTACTTTTTATTGTGGAATCTTTATTGGTAATATCTGATTCTACTGCCAGATCTAAATCTTTTTCACTTGAAATCACAGAGCTGGCTTGACTAGTTAAGGCTTGTGTTTTGGCTGTGATTTTCCCGCTGCTTTCCAGCTGAGAGGCTTGATTTGTAATACTAGTTTTGGCAGTGACATCCATATCCTTGCCACTAGAAATAGTCGCATTGCTTTGGTTTATTAATTCTTTTGTCTGAAGATTAAAGTTTCCATTTGTTTTAATAGCTGAAGTTTGATTTTTTAAATTATACTCAGCCTGTATGGTTAAATCATCTTCACTTTGCAAAACTGCGCCAGCTTGATTGATGGCCGCTTTTGTCGTGATGCTTGTCTTTGCTTTGCTTTTTAAAGTAGACGCTTGATTTAACAGACTGTCATCCGCATGAATTGCAAGGATATTTCCACTTGAAAAATACGCACCGTCTTGATTTTCAAAGGTTTTGCTGTTAAGGGTAATTGCTCCGTCAGCTTGCAGTGTAGATTTTTGGTTATTGATATCATTTGCTACAGTTGCGTTCAAGTCACTGCCACTATAAAGCAATGCATTTGCTGTATTTTGCAGCGAGTTTCCTGTAAGGTTTGTTTTACCGTTTACGGAAATGGTTGCTGTCTGGTTATTGATATCGCCCTCTACCTTTAGATCTAGGTTTCCTTTACTATAGAGTGCGGCATTTTCTTTATTCATGAGACTTTTTCCTGTAATCGTTATATTACCGTCACTATTTATGGCAGCGGTTTGATTGAGGATGTCTTCTTTTATCGTTAGATCTAAATCACCAGAGCTGCTAATCACGGCATTTTCTTCATTGGTTAGGTTCTGCCCTTTAATCTGCGCACTGCCAGTAGTGACTATTTTACCGCTATTACTTAAATTGCCATCTGCTGATAAGCTGAGCTGAGTTGCCCATAGTTCAGAAGCAGCGTTTGCAAACTCTTTGGCAATAATATTGAGCGTATCTGTCTTGGATGCATTTAAACCGTCACCTTGCAATAGTATGTTCCCATTTGCAATTGGATAAAATTCTACGGTGCCGTTTTCTAAGCTGCTGATCATGCCCGTAGAAAGTGTCGCATTGCTGGTGTTGATATAGCCAAACCCATTAATCGTCATACCATTAGGATTAGCGATGACAATGCTGGCTTTATTACCAGCAACTTCAATAAAACCATTTAATTTACTAGGATTGGTACTGGTCACTTCGTTTAAAATCACTTTGGCACTAATGCCACCTAAACGAGTGTTATAATCAATATAACCGCCTAGCTGGGTGCTGGCATATTTCGTTGCATTGTTTAAGATCAGTCCACTTGGGTTAATATTAAAGTCGGTATAAAGATTTCTCGAAATACCGTTAGCATTTGGCGTAGCGATCTGTACAAGGTCAACTCCACTGGCCGTTTTATCGATGATTGGTTTATAGTCTCCTGATGCTGATTGATCTGCAGTAAGCAATAGATTTTGTTCTTTTCCTACTGCTTTTGTCGTTTCTATTTGAGAATAGGTTGGTAGCTCTGGAGCTTTTGGGTCAATTACGGTAGTAATGGTTTCAGTTTTTGTTTCCTCTTTTGAGGGCGTATCTGGGTCGGTTGGTGTCGGGGTTTCGGGTTCGGCCACCGAAGTATCGGGCTCGGATTGATTGACAGTTATATTTTGCGCAATCGCATTACTTGGCTCATAAGTTACTTTTTTACCGGATAACGTAATATCCTTACTTGCACTAATCATTCCGGTAATATTAATTTTTTCAGTTGCATTTGCTGTAAAATCTGCCAAAGTCGTACTTACACTTGCAGAGTTACCGTCTTCATCTTCTTCATCAGCTTCTTCACCGGCACTGATAAATCCACTACTCGTGATATTTTGCGCTATGATATTGATATCTTGGTTAGAAGAGATTTGACCATTATTTGCAAAGTCATCACTATCTGTGATTTTTATTGGTTCTTTTGCACTGATACTACCATTTACGGTGATTTTACCTTCATTGGTTAGGGACAAGCCCTTGCTCGCAGATACTTCACCATCTATGATAACACCCAAACCTTTTTCTGTGCCAACAAGCATAATCTTTCCTGCATACATACCGCCTACTGCAGCTACATCTAAAGCTACTGTTGGTTTTTGGGCTGGATTTTCTGCGATCGTTTCAGTTGCTAAGGTCTGATAATTGACTTTATTGTTACCGGTGACTACGTTGATTTCATCAGCCCATACTTTGGCATTGATATTTGCCGCGCGGGTCATGAGATCTAACTTTGTTACTGGAGTATCTTCACTGATTCCAGTTCCTTCAATACTTACGTCACCACTATTTACATTGAAGGAGTCTAAGTTGCCATTTGTATCTATGTTTGGCGTTCCTGTGACCAAACTCACACGGTTGGTGTTGATAAAACCAAAACCATTGCCTGTGATACCATTGGGATTTGCAATAATAACAGCGGCTTGATTGCCTGCTACTTCGAGCATCCCATTTAAATTGGTACGATTGGTGCCTGTAACTTCATTTAAGATAATACTTGCTGCATTTCCTTTAAAATTTGCATTTGCTTGCAGGCTCCCCAGAAGGGTAGTATTTCCAGCTTGTGTTGCGTTATTTAAGATTAGACCGTTTGCCGTTACATTAAAGTCTGTATATTTATTATGTGACAGTCCTGCGGCATTTGGCTCGGCGATATCTACTACAGTTACTTTGTTTACCTCAGTAACCGTAGGTTTTTGACTACTATCTGCCGCAGTATCTGCAACTGTACTAGCAAATCCAGTAAGCGGCTGTCCGACAAATGTTACCAACAATACAGTTGCGATTATCTTTTTGAAACGCATTTTAAATTTTTTCTTCATATTGCCGCCTCCTTATATTTGCGTGGTTAGCTGAAATCCATAGGTTTGCTTTGCTGTTTTAAAGCCCTCCGGTTTTTTTACCGCCCAGCCCACAAATACATCATATTGCGTATCTTTTATTCTTCCTCTGATCCCCAAGACACTGCCCCACAGCTCTGTACCTGAAAGATACTCTGTCGATGGGCCCGATACTTTACCGTAGTCCAAAGCTGTATAGATTTGACTGTCTTTATTGATCGGTAGTCTGATTTCATTTCTGATAATCAGACCATTTTCGGCTGATAGTGTTTGTTCTCCATCAAAGCCTCTGACAGTGTAGCGTCCACCGATACTAAAAAACTCTGAACTGTAAATATAATCTTTTGTGTGCTGTCCTCTAATAGTTACATGATATTGACCATTTATTTTGCCTAGTTTCATTGGCGTATCTAGATTTAAGTCCATTAAGTACATATTATATTGGGTAGTGGGATTGTCTGCTAAACTATCAGTTGCTCCCGGTTTTGCCCCAAACCAAGGTACGCCTGCCTGATAGCGAATCGCTGCATCAAGGACGGTTTGTCCAAAGTATTGTTTGTGGGTAAAACCTAATTGCATCGCTGTTGTTTCTTGGCGTTGCACTGAGATTTCAGTATCGTCAATAAAACTGCGGCGTTTTTTCTTAATAATATTAAATTCAAGATTTGTTTTTCTTGTCTGGTCACGACTTAATAAATGCGTTAAACTGAATTGAAAATTTTCCGTTTTACCAGAGGATAAAAATGGCAGAACCGCTGAGGTTACTGTCTGATGATAATCGTAGCTCGATTTACTTATGGATAACGTTTGTTTGCCAAAAGGAATAGAATAGTAAAAACTATTTGCTCTAGTTCCGCGTTTTTCGCCATCACTGGCGGCATCTTTGTTATAGGATATATTGAAAATATCATTCATTGAAAATAAATTATCAATTTCTAGCGCTGTCGTAGCTTGCAATTTCCCAGTATCCTCTGTTCCTGAATCATCAATAGAAGTAACTAATTTCCAAGGTTTAGTCCGCTTAATTGTTAACAGAATATTGCTTTGACCCGTTATTTTTGCTGGTTCAATTTTCATATCTACATCTTGTGATGGAACTCGTTTCATTTGCTCTAGGCCTTGTTCCAAGTCGCGAATATTTAATAAATCACCATGATGGACGGAAAAGGCATTTTTCCATGTTCCCCAAGTGTTATTGTCGGCAAAGCCTATTTCACCAATCGTTCCAGCGGCAAGATCGAACATTAAAATACCACTCGATAGGTCTTGTTCTTTTACATAGACACGAGTGGTTATATATCCTCTATTTACAATAGCATCGTTAATATTTTTCAATAGCAAATTGATTCCCTGAATCCCAATTTTCTGATTTCTATACTGATTTAAATATTCTTCTACCCATGTAAAACGCTGGGCATACAAACCACGTAGTTGAAACGTTTTAATATAAAAACTAGGCGTCTCTTCTGGTAGTTCTACTTTTGCTAGAGGTTTTATTTCTTTTTTTAGTTTGACCATGCTTTCCTGACTTCGCTTGTTACTTTCTTGATCGGCTTCTTTTGCTGTAATTTTTTGTTCTTGTCGACGTAGAACTGCTTCTTGTTCCTTCATATCTATTGCACTTGGTGCAGCAAGAACAATCTGAGTTGAAATAAAAAATATAAATATTAGTATAAAAATTTTGTCACACACACGCATTATATTTATGCCTCCTTGGCTTGTAATTCTATCCATATTAAACACAAAAGTTATTATATTACATCATTTAGATAAAATATATAATTTTACCATTAATTAGGTCAAATTTACCAATTTGTCTAGTACTTTTGTCTGATAAATCATCTATATTTAAATCTATAATCTTAAATCACACTAAAACTTTATGTAAAAACAGTAGAATAACTAGTCAAAATGGTTATTTTACTAATTCATTTCACTCGGGCTATAGGTCCTGTAGCATTATATTTTTTAGGTTTTTCACTAAAAAAATCATCTAAAAACAGGGTTAAATTGAATGTAAAACCAGATTAATAGAAGCATTTAATGGACTATACTCCCATTTTCACTTTTAGCTTCACAAAAAAATCCTTCTATGTTAGGTAAAAATCACTAACATAGAAGGATTCAAATTTAAATAATACACAAAAAAGATTGTATGTGGCATTTTTAGAACCACAACGAGATTTTAAACAAAAAAATCCACGAAAATTAGCACGCAGCCACATAATAACGAATGCAAATCAATTGTAGGAGATTGACATTAAAATGACTCCAGTATTAGGGGGCTGAACCGTTCTTTTACTGTTTTACTATCTAAGCCAATGTATTTACCCTAGTTGAGGTCTGTGGCTGGTTCTACTATTACGCTGGCACTGGTTTTGGTAAGACACTTTCTGATATTTTAAGGCACAACTGGCAGGTATCAGCTGCTAATTGTGCCTTCTGGGTTGAAATATTTCCGATCGAACCTTAGAAAATCTCTCCTTTTAGGTTTGATTCCCATCTCTAATAATTCCTTGTCTAATTTTGCATAGATAATGTCTCTATACTCTTCGAATGAAATATCGTCAGCTATTTCATTGACATGACCAGCTAGGGAAAGATTATATATCGCAATTTTCTCTTGCCGCTTAATCAGCACATATTCTTTCTTATCCAAAGCTGTAAGCAATTTAACTGTAAGATCATCGTTCTCTACTTCCTCAGCCATAATTATGTCTTGTGCTATTTTATAGATTCTATACATTTACAGAACCTCTATTTCCTAAAAAGACATATCTTTTCCCTTGTAAATAGAACGAACCTCTCCCCTTGGTTGTGGCGAGGATGGCTCCCCGCCACGTGCTCGTGCGTTGCCTTGACCACAATTTTTTACTAGCTTGTACTGATACCACTTTATATCCCCCTTCATCATCCTGTACGTGGTTTCTTCTAGCCGCTCAGATAGAAGAAACCAACATACAGTTTGTTTCAGGGGAAATCAAAAAAACCGCATGCGAGGGTTTATCCAACCTACACATGCGGTTTGCTATATCTTGCATGCAGACGCCAAGCCTCTGCCAAAACTTCAATCGTATTATACCAAGCGAACGGACTATCGCCCTTGTTTTTAAGGGAAAAGCACGGTATAATAAATTGTCGTCGTAGACAGCTAGCTGTTACGTGTAGGTGCTCTGTTCACCTGCTCGTGCCTGAGGGTGCTGTAACACTCTCAGGACACGGCGACTTTTTTAATTTCCACCTTATTCCTTAATTATATTACATTTCTTGGGGATTGCAAGCAAAAGTAAATCGAAATATGATTTTTTATAGAGAAAAAGCGAGGTCAGCGGATTTTTTTACGTCCGTTGACCTCGCTTTATATGTTTTTAGGATGGTTCAATTGATTTTATTTTTCTATGGTTGATAGCATTTTATTTTATCTTGTAAATGATTATATAATATCTTTTATCTGCTCACGCCATAGTAAATATCCAGAATCATTCAGATGCAATCCATCAACTGTATAATTACTTGGAAGTCGACCATCAGAGCCAGTTAAAGCAGGCGTTAAATCAATATATGGGTAGTTATATTCCTGAGCCAATTTTTCAATCTGAACATTTAGCTGTTTGATATTGCCATTGGTACGTAAAGCTCGTGAAGGGAATATTGTTTCATTAAAAGGCAACACACTCTGAATATAGATTTTTGTGTCTGGTAATTCATTATGCAAACGATTGAGGATCTTTCGATAATTTGTTATCGTATCTGGAATTGAACGATTAAAACAAAGGTCATTTGTTCCAATCATTAAGAAAATTTTCGATGGCTGCAATGCAATTACTTGATCAAGACGATTTAACACGCCAAGTGTTGTATCCCCACCAATTCCCCGATTTACTACTGACAAGTCAGGAAAAAGTTTCGACCAATCTCCCTCGTCAGTCATACTGTCACCCAAGAACACGATCTGATGCTCCGAGTGCGGGGCAAGAGAAAAATACATTTTTCTAAAACGATAATAAATGCTCAGATAAGCTGGATCATCAGGATTACGACTCAAATCATTCGCCCATAGATATAATTTTTCTTCCTTTCTATGAGCCATAGAATGAACTGATGGATTACGCAAAACCAGCATACATAACATAAGTATTGGTAATGTAATATAAATAACTAAATTTTTTACAGGCATATAATATTCTCCTAAGCTAAATTTAATAGTACAAATTATGAGTTCACGATCCTCTTGCCTTGTCTATTTAATATAATACTTTACTATTCTATAAGTCAACTAACAACTCCTTCTTGACATATAAGTTTTTAGTCATGTACTTTTAAGGGACAAATGCTGTATAATAAAATGGTTATAATAACTAAGAATTGCGTGGTGTGCATATATGGCAAAATCAGTAGCCTCTTATCAGTCCATAGCATTGGATATTGCAAAAAGAATCATCAATGATGAATTTCCTGTCGGGACTAAAATATCTGGTAGAACACTTTTGTCTAGTCAATATAGCGTTTCACCTGAAACGATTAGAAAAGCAATTGGCATCTTAAAAAACGCCAATATAGTTAACGTATCGCAAGGTAAAGAAATCACGATTCTCTCCTCCCAGCAAGCCTATAATTTAATCGAGCATCACAAAGAAATTATTTCTGCTTACTCACTAAAACAAGAATTAGAAATGCTTCTTGAAAAAAAAGAAGAAACAGACCGGCAGTTTCGTAAGATCGTTACCGAAATCATGCGGTATTCTGATCGATTGAAAAATCTTGATCCCTATAATCCTGTTGAAATTCGAATTTCACCGAATACTGCAGTAGTAGGTAAATCATTAGAAACACTCGATTTGTGGCACAATACAGGTGCAACCATTGTAGCGATCCGTAGAGAAACAGAAATTATGATTTCGCCTAGTCCAGATACGATTTTACAATGTGACGACCGCATCGTAGTTGTGGGTTCAAATGCTATGTTACAAAATGTTTTTGATTTCATTAACCAATGAAACGAACAATAGGGAATGGCATCAGCCATTCCCTCATTTTTTTAAAATATATCTTTAAGCAAGGAGGAAGCTTTTATGCGCACACCCAAAATAAGTAAGGCGTATTATTCATTAACCCATTGGCATGATTTTCGGCTAAAAATATTTGGCGAAGGCATTTTTATTGGTTTTATTGTCGGATTTATCATTGTAGCCTTTCGTTATTTACTGGAACAAGCAGAAATGCTCCGCAGTGTCATCTATCATTATTTGCAAACAGGGCACTGGGCACTGGCCATATTGTGGTTTCTAGCATTATTCGGTATAGCTTATCTATTAAACTGGATTGTCAAAATAGAGCCAATGTCTTCCGGCAGTGGTATCCCTCAGGTAAAAGGAATCATTTTAGGATTCATGAAAATGAATTGGTTAAAAGTATTACTAACTAAATTTATTGGTGGTGTTTTAGCTATCGGTGCTGGTTTATCCTTAGGACGCGAAGGTCCGTCTATCCAATTGGGTGCAACGGTTGGGCAAGGGATCAGCCGAAGCCTTGGCAGATCAAAAATGGAAGAACGATATCTACTCACAAGCGGTGCTAGTGCCGGCCTTGCGGCAGCTTTTAACGCACCATTAGCAGGGGTAATATTTTCCTTGGAGGAATTGCACAAAAACTTTTCTCCAACAGTTTTGATGTCAGCAGTAGCTGCCGCACTCACTGCAGTCTTAGTATCACAACAATTTTTCGGTTACAACCCTGTATTTAACTTTGTTGGCTTACCTATTTTGCCCATCAACTATTATGGACTTATTATCGCACTAGGGATTTTAATGGGTCTTTTAGGTATTGCCTTTAACCGTTTTTTAATAAAATCACTAGAGATTTATGAACAACAAACCTTGCTATCTGGTATGTGGAAAATAGCCTTGCCGTTGGTTTTCGCAGGAATCATTGGATTTTTCTTACCAGAGGTTCTAGGCGGTGGCAATAACTTAGTTGATGAATTAGCAACCAAATCATTTAGTCTAAATATGTTATGGCTATTACTCCTAGGAAAATTCTTTTTTACTATGATAAGCTTTGGTTCGGGCGCTCCCGGCGGGATTTTTTTACCTATGCTGGTCATCGGAGCATTGGCGGGCAGTGTATTTAGTCATATACTGATTCACTTCGGTCAATTAGATCCATATTACAGTACGAATATTATCGTATTGTCCATGGCAGCATATTTTTCGGCAGTTGTAAAAGCTCCGATAACAGGTAGTATTCTAATCATGGAAATGACAGGCTCTTTTCAACACATGTTTTCACTTATTATTGTCTCTATGGCGGCCTACCTTGTAACGGATATCGCCAAAATAAAGCCAATTTATGAAGAACTATTAGAACGTTCGTTAAATAAGCAGGGAAAACTATCCGTTAACATTACTACAAAAAAGAAAATTATTATTGATGTAACCATTGGTATTGGTTCAAAACTAGATGGCAAGCAAATAAAAAATATCACCTGGCCACCGAACTGTTTATTGGTAAGCATCAAACGTGGTGATACTGAATTGGTCCCCAAAGGAAATACCCGCATCGTTATCGGTGATTATTTGTATGTATTAACCACTGTTGATCAAGCAAAAAAAATTCGCGAACTTGCGGAGGAATGCGAACCCCAGCTGCCATAATAAATTGAATTGCAATCTTTCATAATCGTTTGTGTCAAAATACTTTCTCAGATTATACACAATCTTTTTAAATGACATGAATGATATCGCTACCCCTTTTGTTCAACCTGCATAATTCAAATCATAACAAAAAAAGCTGTGCATAATGTAGATTTCTATCTACTTACGCACAGCTTTTTCATCCTTATTTTGGTGTCCAATTTATCGCACGATCTCTACTTTGTTATGCACACAATCTTTGAAATAAAACATTTTAAAATAAAAACAACTAAATCTGGACGATACTCATTTCGCCCTTTGTAAATCAGCGAGAATCACTTTTTCGTCATTCATCATCACTTTATTCGGTAATACTCTATGAAGTTCATCTAGAAATTCATCACCTGGTTTGAAATAAATCCGACAATTTTCTATTTTACTTTTTTTAGAGGTGACAGTGTAAGCAATCGTCCAAACATCTCTTGCATCAAGTGCGGACTGGAGCCGATCGGTATGGCGAAACTTTGTAATTTCTACGAGTTTAGGCTGATACCGATAAATCCCCATGATGGAACGAAAATCTACTTCATATCTTTTTTTGCCCCAAAGACTAGATTTATGAAATACCAAAGAATCTTTATTCATCTCGCAGGTATATTTTGCATTGATACGATTAAATAAAACAACCAAGAAAAGCACATTAAAGGCAACTTGCACTGGCTCAAAAACATTGAGCGTAAAAAATTTAATCATATCTAAAATAACCAATACTGCAAAAAATGCAATTCCAGCCATCATAATCATCGTATTTTTTTTTGCAGGCATGGATGTAACTAGTACTCTGTTCATATTGTCTAGCACCCTTTCAAAGATATTCTTAGATAAAAAGGGGGGGCGTGTTGAAAGTTTGCTTCCAACACCATCCCCTTATTGTCATCGCTAACCATCATTGATTATAATTCTGAGAGATTAAATTGGTATTTATAAACCAAGCACGCCGAAGAATATATAGCAAAGAATGGCACCGACCACTGACATTGAGAAGCCCCAAATGAGTAGATGACGGAACATCTTGCCTTTATCTTCTTTTTCATCAGCACAAGCAATACAAATTGCGCCGAAAAGCGACAGTGGCGAAGTATCAACCATGTGAGAACCAACGTTAATTGAGGAAATCATCGAGACAGCACTACCACCACCCAATTGATCAATCAACCCTGGTACAAGTGGCAAGAACATCGGCATAACTACGCCGGAGGAACTTGAGTAGGCGGAAATAATACCTGTTACAAGTGCCAACACCCCATTGACACTGACTGGATTTGACACAGCGGCAATGATACCTACAAGGGCATTTAATCCACCTGCTTTATCCATAACATCAATCAAGATTCCCATACCACCTACCATGATAATAACAGACCATGGAATAGATTCAACAGCAGCTTTACTGTCGCCAGCATTGAAGATCAAAAGAATCGTGGAAAGAAGGAAAGCGACAGCACCTACATTTGTTGCTTTACCCGTTCCGATCATATTCATGATTTCTGGCGAAAACAAGCCTTTTGTCACGGATAAACTTGGTAAAATAACCAAAAGAATTAATACCCCGATACAACCTAGGGTTAACCATTGCTTTTTATCAAAAGGCTCTGGTTTTGGTGCAATGTCATCGATACTCAAGGTAGAATGACGTTGATTTCTGATCCATGCCCAGCCGCCAAGAATCATAAAACCGCCAACGTTTCCGACAATCTGCGCAATTTCAGTATTTAAATGAATTTTCCATGCAAGCACATTTAAATCACCCAAGTGCTGCCCCATAGCTTCCAGCTGCGGCATCATCTTAGCAACAAGAGAATTGGAAATAATACCAGTAGGAGCAATAGGAGAGAACGCCGCACCATTTGCCGCCCCTACCACAAGTAGAGTCATCAAAAATGCACTCATTCCAATACGACCAGCAATGGCCATAACTACTGGAGCCATAAGAGTTACAGTAGCAATGTTACCAGGACCAATGGTTGTGATAATGGTAATTAAAACAAAGATAATCAAAGGAATTAATGCTGTATTACCTTTTGCCAGCCGGATTGCATTGGCTGTAAGTTTCTCCATCGTTCCATTGGTAGTCGCAATCCCAAAAAGGAAAGTTACACCTGTTAATACCATGAATAAATCAAGAGGCCAAGCCTGCATAATCTTAACCGCCGAAAGATTTGCAAACATGGAACCTATACCAATCGCAAAGGCAATAGCAACGATACCAACATTAAGATCTTCATTGTACATGGATATCCCAACTACAATGACAACGCCAATTAGTGAAGCAATAGCTGCCGTAGACATTTCAAACATGAAGGATTCCTCCTTGCGTTATTATTTTGTTTCATCAAAAACCTTATTTCAAATAATATTACCGTTTCTTTTTATTCCTAGTAAAATTGACCGTCCAATTGACCTTATATTATTCTTCATCTTCTTCGCCAGCTGGAAAAGCTTTATGAAGTAATTTAGTCGCCGCCATAAATATAGCAATTACAAAAAACATTGTTGGCAACGCAATCCCCATCATCGTGATTGCTTTTAGAGTTGCTCCTTCCATTTGTAACACCTCACTTTTATTTTGTTAACGCAGGTATAAGTGCTAGTACTAAACCACCAGCTACAACCGAGGCTACTTGTCCAGCCACATTAACGCCGATCGCGTGCTGAATAATAAAGTTGGTTGGATCTTCTTTTAATGCCATTTTAGCAATAACCCGACCGGACATTGGGAATGCCGAAATACCACAAGCCCCAATCATCGGATTAATTTTACTTGCACTAAACATATTTAATAGTTTTGCAAACAAGACACCACCTGCAGTATCAAAAACGAAGGCGACTGCACCAAGTACCATAATCATTCCTACTTGTGTAGTTAAGAAAGTATCAGCAGCCATCGTGCCCCCAATTGTAATACCAAGTAAGAGCGTCACTAAATTTGCCAACTCATTTTGAGCGCAATTGGAAAGATTATCAACAACACCAGATACTTTTAAAAGATTCCCAAACATTAAGCTACCAATAAGTGCAACCGATATAGGAGCTACTATGCCGGAGATAAGAACGACCATAATTGGAAATAAGAATTTCGTAGTTTGTGAAACTGGTTCTTCATCTGAATAACCCATTTTAATCTTGCGTTCCGATTCTGTTGTCAACGCCTTAATAACCGGTGGCTGAATAACAGGAACTAAAGACATATAAGAATATGCTGCAACGGATAATGGACCAAGTAAGTCTTGGGCAAATCGACTCGCCACATAAATTGTTGTAGGGCCATCAGCAGCACCAATAATACCGATAGAAGCAGCATGCTCAAAGGAAAAGCCCATTAAGGTTGCGAAAATTACAGTTGCAAAAATACCAAATTGAGCAGCAGCAGCGAATAACATTACAATAGGCCGCCGAATGAGTGGGGTAAAGTCACACATAGCACCAATCGCAATAAATATTAGTACTGGAAACAATTCGTTGGCTATCCCCGCCTTGTATAAAACCCATAAGAAACCTTCTTCCCCAACGACTTGAGAAATTGCTGAAGAATGTGGAATATTGGCTAACAGGGCACCAAAACCAATTGGTAGCAGTAACGCAGGCTCATAATCCTTTTTCACTGCAAGATAGATTAGTAAAGCACCGATTGCCCACATGACAACGTGTTTCCAGCTCAATCCAATGAACCCCATAAGCAGTTCATCTAGCCAAGGATACTGTAATAGTAAAGATTCCATTGTTATTCCTCCTTATGTCGTTTGTATAAAACCCCCAGATACAATTTGACATTTGGGGATTTTCACAGGACGTCGTTTTTAACTAATTTCCTATAACTGCTAATACTTGTCCTGGTTTTACATTTTCATCATTACTTACATTTACAACCTTTATCACACCATCTACCGATGCAGCAATTTCGTTCTGCATCTTCATCGCTTCAAGGAACATCAAGATGTCCCCTTTTGCTACTTTGTCGCCAACCTTAATATTTACTTTATTTACCTTTCCAGGCATAGGCGCTTTAATCGTCGTATCACCAGCAGATACCGGTACAGGCGCTGCTGCTGGTGCAGCCTTAGGTGGTGGAGCCACTGGAGTGGCTGCCGCAGGAGCTGCTACAGCTGCCGTAGGAGCCGATGGAGCTATGCTACCGCCTGTTTTTTCAACTTCTACCGAATAAGACGTGCCGTTAATCGTAATTGTAAGATCCATTTTATTCATATTTAAAGCCTCCTCTTCATTTTTTTGCAAGCCTACGGGAATCCATCAATTTTTGCCTTCCTACTTCTGCCCATACATTGCTGATACGATTAATTTTAAAACAAACACCCGGATGTTCCGTCGCAAGCATAGCATAAGCGGCAGCGGCAATGACAGCCACAATCTCTGGATTTATCCCATTCGATAGCGTTTGCGCGCCTTCCGGTTCAGCACCAGCTATACTTTCTTTTGCTGTCTCTTTCACCTTAGCTTTTGATTTTTTATCGCCAAACAAGAATGAAAAAATCCCCATATTCAACTACACCTCCTTTAAATCAATTACAAAGGTATATTTCCATGCTTTTTAGATGGACGCGTTTCACGTTTTGAATTCAGCATATTGAGGGATGTAATAATATATGGTCTCGTTTGCTGAGGCTCAATAATCACATCAACAAAACCGCGTTCAGCTGCTTTATATGGAGTAGCAAACTCTTTGATATACTCTTCTGTTTTTGCTGCTACTTCTGCATCTCCCCTAAAAATAATGTTCGCCGCTCCCGCAGGCCCCATTACTGCAATTTCGGCACTAGGCCAAGCCAAAACTTGATCAGCACCAAGGTCTTGAGAACACATCGCCAAGTAAGAACCGCCATAAGCTTTACGTAAAATTACCGTAATCTTAGGTACAGTGGCTTCCGAGTATGCATAGAGCATTTTTGCACCATGTCTGATAATTCCATTAAATTCTTGGTCTGTACCAGGAAGGAACCCAGGAACATCAACTAAATTAACAATGGAAATATGAAAAGCATCGCAAAAACGAATAAATCTAGCAGCTTTATCCGATGAATTCACATCAAGACATCCAGCCATAACCTTCGGCTGATTTGCAATAATTCCTACCGATCTGCCATCAAAGCGGGCAAAGCAGGTAATGATATTTTGTGCATAATGTTCAAGGACTTCACAAAACTCACCATTGTCAACAATGGATGCGATAACCTCTTTCATATCATAGGGTTGGTCTGGGTTATCGGGAATCACTGTAACCAAGCCTTCGTCCATTCGATTGGCATCATCACTGTTTGCCATAAGCGGTGAGACATCGAGGTTATTGCTTGGCAAAAAACTGAGAAGATTTCGAATCTGGTTCAAGCAGTCGTCTTCATTTTCAGCAGCAAAATGTGCTACCCCAGAAATACTGTTATGCGCCATAGCTCCACCAAGTTCTTCAGCTGTAACATCTTCGCCTGTAACTGACTTAATCACTTGTGGTCCTGTAATAAACATCTGGGAAGTATTTTTTACCATAAAGGTGAAGTCCGTGAGTGCCGGGGAATAGACTGCCCCGCCAGCACATGGCCCCATAATTACTGAAATCTGTGGAATGACGCCAGATGCCAATGTATTTTGGAAAAAAATCTTTCCATAACCTGAAAGTGCATCTACCGCTTCTTGAATACGTGCACCACCAGAATCATTAATACCAACAATAGGAGCGCCCATCTTCATGGCAAGTTCCTGTACTTTAACTATTTTAGCAGCATGCATTTCGCCGAGGGAGCCACCAACAACCGTAAAATCTTGCGCAAATACATACACCAAGCGACCATCAATCGTACCATACCCTGTTACCACACCTTCGCCAGGTGCCTCTTGTTTTTCCATGCCGAAATTTGTACACCGATGTGTTACAAAACGGTCAAGTTCCACAAATGTATTGGGATCTAATAACTTTTCAATCCGTTCACGAGCAGTCATTTTGCCTGAAGCATGTTGCTTTGCAACACGTTTAGCGCCACCACCTGCCATGATTTTTTCACTCTTACTTTGCATGTCTTGGATTTTTTCAAATGTCGTAGACAAGTATTCCACCTCCAGCTATGATTTTATACTCCCTAATGTAAAATACCCTTCTGTGGCTACCCTCCTTATCATACTGCTTTAAATAATTATTCATTAATTTAAAAATACACAATATATCGACATTTTACTAGTTTATGTAACTTCTAAAATAGTTATGTAATTAAAGTAATCGACATAAGGAAACAAAAACCGATTTTATGATGAGTTTAATATGCCCTTTTTAACGTATCATTTAACAACGATTTTAATAAAATTTTTACTAAATTTATTCAACATTATACCTTTAACCAACGAACCAGTAACATATCTGTGCTTCATTCATCATAAGTTTTAGTAGAAAAGCTCAGTAAAAAATCATTATATTCTTGAGGAGGTCGCAATATAATGAACGATACACAATTCTATGAGTATAGTAACAAACAGTTTATCGAAAAATTAGGTAAATTAAAAGACCGAAACGTATTACTTCTTCTACTGGATGGTTCTGCTGCGTTCGGACGTATTGGGCGTATTGATGACTGGGTCATTACCATCCTCCCAGCCCTAAATATCTCCGAGCTAAACTTTGTTCAGTTTCACTCTACTCATCCTATCCTCGTTGATCATCCCATTTTGACCAGTCAGTTATTCATTGATTCTCACGATATTGCACATGTTGTAGAAGGCCCGTTTAAATTTCCTCCCCTTAGCGCAACAACCGATCCTAATACGTCTAGTGATACGAATGAGCAAATAGCAAAAGTAGAGGCAAGTACGCCTATTCCAGGACGTCAGTATTGTAAATTAGCCGAGGAACTAGAAGAACTAGAAAATAAAAATGCGGCAATCGTAACATTAGGTGGGTGGCTCATTGGTGGAAAGACAGGCAAAACAGACCATGCTCTCTCTTTAATCAAACCAGGAGACGCCCTCTTGCCACCGTTGATTCTCCCTAATACGATAACCATCTTTGGCTTAGCATTTCCACAAGGATTAAGGCTATCTTTGAGCACCGCTAAAGTATGGAGTAATTTAAAAACTTTGGCGCAAATCATACTACCCTAACAAAAATCATCTTTTTATTCTGTCTTTAATCATATACAAAAACCGACCTTACGGTCGGTTTCAGGATGTGGACAAAATAAAATATTTGTGTCGATTATTTAGAAAATATATAAATCGTTCCACGTATAACTAGTACGAAGATAGGCTGCCAGTTAGTGAGAAGTACTCAAATGCTAGGCGCAGTAAGGGGGTGCTAAAGAGTCGTATTTTCGTACGTCGACGAGCAGTACCTTGCTGTAACGCCGCAGATGAGTGCTTATCGCCAACCCGCGGCCTGTCTGTCCATAGTTTGTCCACAGTCCTGTATTAATAGAGTTATTATAAGTAACGCTGGATAAAATTATTCACAGAATCAATACAGCGATATTTATAAATAGGTCGTCCAACAGTCCCATAGATCAGTTCCAATTTCAAAACACCGATTTGCCGGAGAAACTCTAAATATTTACGCATAGAGACACGAGAAACACCAATATATTTTGCCATTTCCTCCGTTGAAAAAAGTTCTTTATCCAGCAGCTTAATTTGTTCCCATACTACGGTCAGCGTATTTCGATCAATACCTTTGGGTAATTGCGTAACCGTTGGCTGCTCCTTATACAACATACATTGATCCAGTTCAACTTGACTTAGATTATCTTGTTCATCCATTAAATTTGCTAAGCCTTTATAAGTTAATAACGCTGTATTTAGTCTTTCAAATTCAAAAGGTTTAATGATATAGTCTGTAGCACCAAATTGCAAAGCTTTTTTTATACTCTGCCTATCGCAAGCCGCTGAAATTACAATAACATCTACACCTTTTCCAGCCTGTCGAAGCTGAACTAATACGTCTAGCCCGGTTATGCCTGGCATAAAAATATCTAGTAAAATTAAATCAATCTCAACCTTATCCAATAGTTTTAATGCTTCATTTGATGAATGCACGACGGCTTCTATTTTAAAGCCGTCTACCAATTCTACATAACGACGATTAATTTCCGCTACCATTGGATCATCATCTACAATCATAACCTTAATCAAAATATTCCTCCTTACTCCAATAGGGAATAATGACTCTAAACAACGCGCCGTGCCCAACCTCTGAAATGACCGCGATTTGTCCACCCATTCGCTCTAAACTTCGCCTAATCAAATACAGTCCTACCCCCCTATTGGGACCTTTCGTAGAATATCCTTTTGCAAAAATCTCGTTTTGCGCTTCTGCTTTAATTCCTATACCCGTATCACTGACCTCAATAGTCAAAATATCGTTTTCCCAAGAAAAATCTATGTTGATACATTTTGTCGCTGAATCTTTTACTGCATCCAATGCATTATTAAGCAAATTACCGATGATTGTAATTAATTCATGGACTACTTCTGCTTCCGCTGCTTCAGGTAAAAAACTTTCTTCAGATACTGCCATCGTCACGCCGACTTCTCTCGCTAAACTTAACTTGCCAAATATAAATCCCGCTAATACAGGGTCTTTAATCCGCCTCACCACAGAACCAACTTCAATTTGGTAGTTACTAGCAATTTGATTTACATAGTGATTTAGCCGATCGTAATATTCCATGCGAACCATGCCTTGTATCACGTGCAGTTTATTCATAAATTCGTGGGTCTGTGCCCTTAAAGCTTCAGCATAAATGCTAACTCCCATAACCTTTTCCGCCATATTTTTAAATTCCGTTTTATCTCGAAAAGTAGCAATCGCCCCGACAATTTCACCACTTACAATGACAGGCACACGATTCGTTAAAATAATGATTCCATTAACATCCTGCTCTTGATCTAACTCAGATTCTCCTGTTTCTAAGACTCTTTGTAAGCGTGTATTAGGTACATACTCATCTACTTTTTTTCCCACAGGATTGTCACAAATACCAGCTTGTCCAAATAACCGAAGGGCTTCCTCATTGACAATTGTGACTCGTGATTCTTTATCAACGGCCAAAATACCTTCCCTGACTGAATGCAGCATAGCACTACGCTCTTCAAATAGTTTTGCAATCGCGAAAGGTTCTAAACCAAATAAGATTTTTTTGATTTTTCGCGCCAATACCAGAGAGCCTAGTATACCAACTAACATCCCAACGCCAACACCAACGTAGATTCCGTCTCTACTATTGGCAACTTCCTCTTCTACGCTTTCTGTCATAATGCCAACAAGTACCACGCCAACTTGCCTGCCATCAGGCGCAAATACTGGTGAAGCTGCCCGTAAAGAAATTCCTAAGGAACCTTTGTTTACAGATGTAGTTTCTTTGCCTTCAAAAGTAGGATTTATATCATCCTCTTCATAGTATTGATCTATTTTTTCTGGATTCGGATGTGATTTTCGAATGCGATTCATATTCATGACGGTAATAAATCGAACTTCACTTACACTAATAATTTTTTTGGTAAATGCCTGAATCTCTTTTTCATCTCTTGTTCCGCTTAAAGCTTCTATAATCAATGGACTATTGGCAACTATACGAGCAATTTCAATCGCTTCTTCCGACGCACTCAGTTGGGCATGTTCAGAAATTTTATCATTAATAATAACGTCTGCTACGAGTAAAGCTAGTGCAACCACAATGCAAGCAAATATTGCAATAAGTGTCTGTAAACTAAACAAAGGCTTCTCTTTTAGCATAGCATTTTCATCCTTCCACAACTTATCTAAAATATTATTTCTACATTCTTTGGTAATATCCTACAAAAACTCTATTATTCATTTGTATTTAGATAAAAAGCGAGCTCTACTTGGATATGATGAGAATTTTTCATTCTATCCAAATAGAGCTCACTTTAGGTCTTCCTGACTAACTTTTCAGTTACTAATTGCTTTTTAACCATTTTATAAACTTTTTCAATTTTCCAGTATTTAAATCGTCAAACGCATGAGGAGCTATTTTTGATTGAGGTACTCCACTAACAGGAACCGGCATTTTAAGTAACTCCATTGCTCTACGTTCAACGCGCTGCGCTTTCTGCAAAATCAGTTTGTTCCAAATAACCCTTGCCAACGCTTTAAAAAAATCTACCATTCTTGCACATCCTTCTTGAATTGAGTAACCATATTAGATTCTAAGCCAATACCAATTTTTCCTGCTCATACTTCGCTTAAATCTTTTTGGCTTTATCTAATATATATGCAACACATCAAGAAATGTACCTATTTTTTAGCTTAGGGCATGATTACAGTAACAACTATTTTTTATTTTTTATCTTTTATACTTCTTACATAAATCTACTAATTTTGCAGCCAATTCGACACTAAAGGCATTGGGAGGTGCTACCCATTGCCAATTATCGCCGCCAACAGTCCCAGGTAAATTCATACGGGATTTACCATCTAAGGCAAGTAAATCTTGCATTGGAATGATTACTGTGGAAGCATTACTCGCGTAAGCATAGCGAATGAGTTCCCAACAAGCCTGCGTGATACTGGCATCTTCAACCTGCAAAGCCTCACCAACTGCTTCAAGCGCTTCATCGGATAAATCTTCTTGATACCAGCCAACGGTTGTGTTGTTATCATGAGTTCCAGTATAAACAACACAATTTTGTTCACAGCTAAATGCTGACTTTCCATTTTCAGCTGGCAATAGTTCAAAGTGTAATACTTTCATTCCTGGAAAAGAAAATTGATCTTTAAGATCACTAACATCATCGGTAATGATGCCCAAATCTTCGGCAATAATTGGCAATTTGCCAAAATGCGTTTCTAAGGTTTGGAAAAAATCTTCGCCTGGGCCTTTGATCCATTTTCCCTCTATTGCTGTTTCGGCCTTGCCATCAACTTCCCAATATGATTCAAAACCACGGAAATGGTCGACTCGAATCACATCAACCATTTCTAGTAACGTCGTAAACCGATTACGCCACCATTGATAACCTTCCGCTTTCATCTTCTGCCAGTCATAATGAGGATTGCCCCATAATTGTCCTGTTTTACTGAAGTAATCTGGCGGCACACCGGCAACTTTTGTCGAATTCCCTTGCGAATCTAAACAAAATAACTGTTGATTTGCCCAAACATCCGCACTATCATGGGCAATAAAGATCGGCATATCCCCGATAAATTTTATACCACGCGCATTGGCATAGTGTCTGAGTGCAAGCCATTGCTTAAAAAAAGTATACTGTAAAAACTTTTCATAATTAATTTCATTTGCAAGCAATTTTTGATATTTTACAAGTGCCATTTCTTCACGTTTTGCAATTTCCTCTGGCCACTCATTCCAACTTAATTTGCCGAAATGTTTTTTGAGTGCCATAAATAAGGCATAATCCTCTAACCAATAGGACTCTTTTTCACAAAACTCTTTATATTCATTACTAATTACATGGGTACTAAATTTTTTATAGGCAAGCTTTAAACATTTTTCTTTAAAATTCCAAGACCTTGCAAAGTCAACTTTACCGCTGGCTAAATCATTGGGCGCTTTTGCATCACGCGGTGCCAGAAGACAATCTGTTACGACTTTTCCAAGGGAAATGAGCATTGGATTGCCTGCAAAAGCCGATGGTGATTGATAAGGAGAATAACCATAACCAACCGGATTTAACGGCAGTATCTGCCATGCATGCTGCCCACCTTGCAGCAAGAAATTAACAAATTCGTATGCACTTTTACCTAAATCTCCAATCCCATACTTTGAAGGCAAAGAAGTGATATGTAATAAAACTCCCGCCTTACGCGTAAGGTTTCTTTCTATGACTTGCCTATACAATACCGCCTGTAATGGAGCTAACTCAAATTCAACTTTACCAGACCGTACTTTAAGTTCAGGCGCATCGCCAAGCATATCCTGTAAAACACCATGACAAAGCCCACGTACATTGATGGATACTTTATGGAACTGGCTCTTACTACGGTTAAATACGGCTAAAAAAGTTCCATCCGCCGCCGCTTCATCAAAAACATCCTTTCCACCAACAATACGCCGCACATAGCCGTAGAGATCATCCTGTTCAACCACTGGTAGAAATTCACCTGTTTTTAATGCCTGATGCTGATTCCTTAAAGCAATGATATTCTTATACCAAGTTTGGATGGCTGTATCTTCTTTACCCCATTGATACGCTCCTCGATTATAAGGATCTCTGAACCCTTGCATGCCTGCTTCATCACCATAATAGATACAAGGCATACCAGGAAATGTCATTTGCCATAAAGATACAAGTTTAAGCCTTGCTGCCGCAAGTTGATACTGCTCTTTACTTAACTGATAACGTACTTGCTCAATTGCTGGCATACCATTACAGCTCACGGCTTCTCCCAATAAAGTAAGCACGCGTTCTACATCATGACTCCCCACCAAATTCATCATTGCATAAAAATTTTCCTTAGGATAATTTTCATACAAGCTCATAATCGCACGACTTGTTGCCTCTGCATCACAAAATCCAAGCATAAAATCCAATATGATTTTTCTCAGTGGATAATTCATTGCTGCGTCAAGCTCTTGCCCACATAAATATTCACGTTGCTTACCATAACTTGCTTTATTGGAAGCATCTTCCCATACTTCACCGATGAGTACGGCCTCTTCATTCACTTCTTTTAATACTTGATAAAAACGTTGAGAAAATTCTGCCGGAAGTTCATCAATGACATCAAGCCGCCAACCACTAATGCCCTGCTTGAGCCAAAATTTCAACACACTATCATCAGAATTGATGATAAAATCCATATAAGATTGTGTTGTTTCTTTGATGTTTGGCAGTGTCTCAAACCCCCACCAGCTATGATATTCATCGGGATATTTTACAAAATCATACCACTCGTAGTATGGAGACTTTTCTGATTGATACGCACCTACACTGTCATAATTACCATAGCGATTAAAATATTTGCTATCGCTGCCAGTATGACTAAATACCCCATCTAGAATAATCCGAATTCCTTGTTTTTTTGCTTCTTCGCAAAGCATCGCTAGGTCTTCATTCGTTCCAAGCATTGGATCAACTTTATGATAATCGCCTGTATCATAGCGATGATTACTCTGCGCCTGGAAAATTGGATTTAGATAAATCGCACTAATACCTAGTTCCTTTAAATATGCTAATTTTGCCTGAATTCCCGCTAAATTACCACCAAAAAAATCATAAGCAACAATTTCTTTGGTATCAACATCTTTAAAGTAGAAAGGTTTGTTTTCCCAACTGGAATGCACGACACAATCTTTCTTACTGGCTAAAACCTTACCATCTGCACTTCCATTATAGAAACGGTCAGGAAATATTTGATACATGACAGCATTTTTTAGCCAATTCGGCGTTTTTGCTCCATCATTATATACTGTAATTTGAAACGACGGTGGCTGCGATTGATAAACCGTCCCTTCACCGCCAAAATTTTGCTGATTATTACCATAAAAGAGGGTTTGATGATCTGCCGTAACAATTATAAAATAATACCAGATCAAGCAACCTCTATCGGGCATCGCAATCGTGCAAGTATAGTTAAAACCATCTTTTATGGCATTATTCTTCGTCATTTCAACTAGCGTTTCCCCAGTCGTACCTTGCCATAAACGAAGTGTTACTGAAGCAGCATTGACATCCGTCTTGATATCAATGCTGAGTTTTACTGTACTTTTGGCACAAACTGCGCCAAAAGGGCTGCGAAAATTTTTACTTTGTGAGTTATGTAAAATTTTATTGTTTTCAGGCATATTATCATCCTTCTATTCAAATAATAACGTTAATAATACCAAGAAAAAGAGCCTAGCCCATCAAGCTAAACTCTTCTTTCTCATAACTTGATACTACATCTTGTGACGCTATCTAGTTATTTTTTAAACTATGATACAGTTCCTTATATTGTTTTGCTGATTGCTGCCAACTATAATTGCTATTCATCGCATTTTGCACAATTTTCTCCCAAATAGAAGAATCTGAATAATGATCTAATGCACGTTTAATCGTAAATAAAAACTCATGTGCATTATAGTTAGAAAAAGTAAAGCCATTGCCGACTTTAGAATACTTATTATATTTTTGTACGGTATCTTTTAGCCCACCAGTTTCACGTACCACTGGAATAGAACCATAGTGCAAGGCAATGAGTTGACCAATACCGCATGGTTCATATTGAGACGGCATCAAGAAAATATCAGAAGCTGCATAAATCTGATGCGCTAAATCATTGCTAAAGGTGATATTTGCTGATACCTTTGTTGGATAACGCCAAGCAAGCGTTCTAAATAAATCCTCATATTCCTTATCGCCAGTGCCCAAAACCACAAGTTGTACATCTTCATTTTGCACAAGCTCATCAATGATATGCGCAACTAAGTCCAATCCCTTTGGTGCAACAAGTCGTGCTACAATTGCCAGCATCGGCACATCTCGACGAATTGGCAAGCCCAATTGCTCCTGTAATTTGACTTTATTGGCAGTCTTCTTTTCTATTGTCGTGTTATCATAATTAACAAAGATTTTTTTATCTGTTTTAGGATTATAAATATTATAATCAATCCCATTGATAATGCCTTGTAAATGCTGCCAACGCTCCCGCAGTAAGCCATCCAAGCCTTCGCCATAATATTGATATTGAATTTCTTTCGCATAGGTATCACTTACGGTAGTAATGTAATCAGAATATACAATTCCGCCTTTCATAAAGTTCACACAATTATCGTATTCTAAACCACCATCATTATAATGTTTCCAATCAAGACCAAGCACATCACTCATGATTTCCTTACCGAAAATACCTTGATATTTTAAATTGTGAATTGTGTAGATCGTGCGAATACTGGCATATATTTCCGACTTTGCATGTTCTGCTTTTAAGATAACACTAACGAGTCCAGTATGCCAATCGTTACAATGAATCACATCAGGAATAAAATCGATTTGTGGCAGCATGTTGAGTACAGCACGACAGAAGAACGAAAAACGTTCTGCATCATCATCATAGCCATATAACTGTGCCCTGTTAAAGTATTGTTCATTGTCAATAAAGTAAGTCTTAATCCCATCATATTCTAAGTATTCAACACCACAATATTGCTGCCGCCATGCAACATTCACGATGCCCTTGTAAACATTTTTCATTTTGCTCGTATATTTTTCTGGAATACTGCTATATTTTGGAATAACGACTCTTACATCAATTCCTTGTACCTGTAATTCTTTTGGCAGTGATCCTGCAACATCTGCCAATCCTCCTGTTTTAATAAAAGGCACCGCTTCTGAAGCTACAAAAAGAACTTTTAACATGACCTTCACCTTACCTTTCTTCTTGCAATCATACTTTTTTTAATTTTAAATAAATCGTTGCTAGCGGTGGTATAGTGATTCGTATGGACTCTTTCTTCCCATGCCAAGCAACTTTTTCGGGAATAAAATCCCCTTCGTTTATGACATTGGAACCACCGAAATTTTCACTATCGCTATTAAATGCTTCTATATAAGTACCATCTAATGGTACACCAACACGATAATCTTGATGAACGGCTGGCGTAAAATTGCATATAACAATTACGAAATCTTTTGGGTCTTTTCCCTTGCGAATAAAAGAAATAACGCTATTGCGATTATCATTGCAATCAATCCATTCAAAGCCTTGCCAATCGCAATCAATTTGCCAGAATGACGTTTGCTCACAATAAAATGCGTTGGACTGTTTTACATATTCATGTAATTTATGATGCATTGGATAATCAAGCAAATGCCAATCAAGGCTGTCGTCGTATTTCCATTCGATAAATTGTCCAAATTCACTGCCCATAAATAATAGTTTTTTCCCTGGATGGGCCAGCCAATAGCTATAAAAAGCCCGTAAGTTAGCAAATTTCTGCCAATAATCCCCTGGCATTTTATTAATTAAGGAACATTTTCCATGGACCACTTCGTCATGCGATAGTGGCAATACAAAATTTTCCGAAAAGGCATACATAAACGAAAATGTAACAAGATTATGATGGAATTGACGGTAAATGGGATCCATACTCATATACCGTAACATATCATTCATCCAACCCATATTCCATTTGAAATTAAATCCCATACCGCCCATATACACTGGTTTAGAGATCAGTGGCCAAGAAGTTGATTCTTCCGCAATCATAAGTGCATTGGGATGCTTTTCAAAAATAGCATGATTTAATTTACGTAAAAACTCCATTGCCTCCAAATTACCATCGCCACCATATTTATTGATCTCGCGATCTTCCTCTTTGCGACCGTAATTAAGATATAACATGTTTGCTACTGCATCAATTCTAAGTCCATCAATATGATATAACTCAAAGAAAAACATGGCATTGGAAATCAAAAAGCTTTGAACTTCTGTTCGCCCATAGTCAAAGTTCGTCGTTCCCCATTCATAATTTTCTGCGCGTTTTGAGTTATTAGACTCATAAAGCGGTCCACCATCAAAATGACGAAGCCCATGTTCGTCACGGCAGAAGTGTCCGGGAACCCAATCTAGAATAACTCCAATATTATTTTCATGACATAAATTCACTAAATACATAAAATCGCACGGTTCACCATAACGACTGGTCACAGCATAATAACCAGTTGCTTGATAACCCCATGATCCATCAAAAGGATATTCACAAAGTGGCATCAACTCTATATGTGTGTAATGCATCTGCTTTACATACGCTACCAACTCTTCAGCAGATTCACGATACGTTAAAAAATCCCCTTGTCCATTACGGCGCCAAGAACCTAGATGGAGTTCATAGGTCAGCATTGGCGTTTCATAGACAGTATGTTCTTTTTTTTCTTTTTGCCACTTTTGGTCTGACCATTGGAATTTTCCCAAATCATAGACAATCGAAGCAGTATTTGGTCTAATTTCTGCATAAAATCCATATGGGTCAGTTTTCAAAACCGTATATCCTGCATTCGTTTGAATTGCATACTTATAAACTGTCCCTACTGTTATATTTGCAACAAATAGCACCCAGATGCTAGAATCATCTATTCTTGCCATCCTATGTGATCCTTGCTGCCAATTATTAAAATCGCCTACTACACTGATTTCTTGTGCGTTTGGTGCCCATACACTAAAACGCACACCTTCTTCACCATTTTCACTGACACAATGCGCTCCAAACATTTGGTAACTGTGATAATTAGTGCCTTGATGATATAAATACAAATCATAATCGCTTAGTGTTGATATGTCCACAATAAACCTCCCACCAAAGTATAAGTATATCCTATACTATCCATCTTATAAAACCGATATTTTTCAAGCAAGGGACAGATACATGCGCCCTGCCCCTTGCTCTGATCTCGCTTAAGGGATTATGACAGGTTTCACTTTCCAAATACCTTTTGCGTATTCTTCAATCGTTCTATCGCTAGAAAAAATTCCTGAATGTGCAATATTAACAACACTAGACGTCAACCAAGCTTGTTTATTTTTATATTTTTCTTCAATTTTCAATTGAGCATCGGCATAGGCTGCAAAATCTTTTAATACAAAAAACTCATCATTATTATATAGCAGTTCATCATATAAAGGTCTAAACTCTTCTCGATCTTCTGGGAAAAAACCATTTACGAGTTGCTCTAACACTGTTTTTATGCGAATGTCGCTATTGTAGATATCCCATGCTGAGTAGGTACCCTTAGCATAATGCGCTAGCACGTCTTCCGCTTTCAACCCAAAAATGACACAATGCTCCTGACCAACAGCCTCACTGATCTCTACATTAGCACCATCTAATGTCCCAAGGGTAATCGCACCATTCATCATAAATTTCATGTTGCCAGTGCCAGATGCTTCCTTACTCGCTGTTGAGATTTGCTCACTCACATTTGCCGCAGGAAACACGAGTTCACCAAGTGATACGCTATAGTTTTCTAAGAAGACCACTTTCAATTTATCATCAATAGATTTATCATTGTTGATTAGCTCAGCGACTGTATTGATCAGTTTAATCGTAGTTTTTGCGATACGATATCCAGGCGCCGCTTTTCCTGCAAAAATAAAGGTGCGTGGCACCATCTCTAAACTAGGATTTGCCTTTATACAATTATACAAGTGCATTACATGCAGGATATTCATAATCTGCCGTTTGTACGAATGAATTCTTTTCACTTGAACATCAAAAATAGACTCTGGATTCACAATAACATTATTTTTCTCTTTAATATATTTTGTCAGAACCTCTTTGCACCCCATCTTGATTTTTTCAAGATCTTGTTTAAAACTCTTATCTTTGGCGAATTTTAATAAATCAATAAGTTTCGATGGACTTTTCTGCCATTTATCTGAAATTGATTGATTAATCAACTCTACTAATTTCGGATTTGCCTTAATTAACCAACGTCGATGGGTAATACCATTTGTTTTATTATTAAATTTCCCTGGATAATACTTATGAAAAGCTTCCATGGTATGACTCTTTAAGATATCAGAATGAATTTGGGCTACCCCATTGACACTGTGACTACCAACAACGGCTAGCCGAGCCATATGTACTTGACCATCCTGCAAAATAGCTAATTTGCGTACTTTATTATCATCATGATAACGTTCCCATGCCTTGGTTGTTAGACGCCGATTAATCTCCTCAACGATCATATAAATACGAGGTAAATGTTCTTTAAACATATCAATGGGCCATGTTTCTAATGCTTCTGGCATGATCGTATGATTTGTATAGGCCATGGTATTTACTGTAATTCTCCATGCTTGATCCCATTCCATACCTTCTTGATCCATCAATATACGCATAAGTTCAGGCACCGCAACCGCCGGATGGGTATCATTGATATGAATTGCTATTTTATTGGGAAAATCTATCAATTTAGACCCAGTTATTTTATAGTGCCGAACGATACTTTGCACCCCAGCAGATACGAAGAAATATTCCTGCGTTAAACGGAGCAATCTCCCCTCAAACGTACTATCTTCCGGATAAAGAATTTTAGTAATTCTTTGCACAGCATGCTTATAGCGCATTTTTTCTTTATAATCTTCATAGCTGACCGCAACCGAATCGACATCACGCATAAATTCTGCATTCCATAAACGCAGTGTATTCACGGTACTATTTTTATAGCCGACGATTGGTACATCATATGGTACAGCACTTACACTCGAATAATTTTCATAAACGCATTGTAATCTCCCGTTTACTTCTTTCATATAAGCATTGCCACCGAATCTAACTTCCACCGCTTTATCTGCTTTTCTAAATTCCCAGACAAAGCCGTCTTTCAACCAGTTATCTGGCAATTCCACTTGGTGATTGTTGATGATTTTTTGTTGGAACAACCCATATTTATAACGTATTCCACAGCCATGCCCTGCTAAGCCAAGAGCTGCCATAGAATCAATAAAACAAGCTGCTAAACGACCAAGACCACCATTGCCAAGTCCGGCATCAGGCTCCTCTTTGAGAATCTTATCCATATCAATTCCTAATTCAGCCATGGCTTCAGTGCAAAAAACCTTAATATCAGAATTTATCAGGTTGCAATCTAACAACTTCCCCAATAAAAATTCAATAGAAAAATAATACACTTGTTTTACTTGTTCTTCCTTATAAACTTTATTAGTTTTGATCCAATTTTCACTAATATATTCACGAATAAGACCTGCAAAGGATTGATATATCTCATTTTCAGATAAATCTTCTAACTCTTTGCCCCACATCGCGTGAACCTTATGAATGAACCTATTTTCAAATTTCTTTTTATCAGTAAACAACTGAAAACCTCCTCCAAGATTAGCCGTCAATCAACTTACACTCATCTATTGTTGGCTAGTAATATCTTAGTACATACTATCTATTACCCTCTGTTGCATTGCTTGAGGATGTTTTTATAATACAGCCGTCTCAATAAACTGAGACGGCTGTATCTGTTTTATTAGATGACTACCCCTTTTTCAACAATTAAGGGATAATTAGAAGCTCCTTTTAACCGTTTCCCCTTTGTGATTACTACATCCTTATCACAAATAACATTTTCGACAAAAACTTCGTCTTCTAGCTGGCATTTTTGCAAAATGATGCTGTTTTTAACATGAACACCTTTACCAACTTTTACGCCCCTAAACAAAATACTATTTTCTACTGTCCCTTCAACAATACAGCCGTTTGCTACCATAGAGTTTGATACTGAAGCACTTTGCTTATATTTTGCCGGTGCCTCATCTTTCACTTTTGTATAAATCGGACTGCCATCTAAAAATAGTTTCTGCCAATTATCTGGATCCAATAAATCCATGCTTGCCTTATAGTAACTGGCAGTTGAATTGATGGTTGCTACATATCCTTCATGTTGATACCCATAAATTGCATATTTCCCACTATTTTTCATAATACCATCAATCAGAAAATCTGTGCCCGCTCTGGCATAAGTTCCTCGAATGATATCCATAAATAAATTTTTATTCATCAGGAAAATTCCCATGGACACTTTTGCCTTTGGCTGTGTCGTCGAAGCAATTGCAATATCCGTAATCAATCCATTCTCTGCCGTTTCTAAAACAGCACCGCCAGTTAATTCCTCTTGTTCTCTAATATTGTATACCATGGTAATATCCGCCCCAGTGTTTTGGTGGAATCGAAGCACTTCATCATAATTCATATTATAAATAACATTACTGCCCGTAATTAATACATTTTGTTGCGTACTATGTTCGATAAAATCTAAATGATAATGAAAACTCTGCACATCTCCATTTCTCGCATCATTGATACTTTCTGCTGGTGGCAAATAGCATAAGCCATCGCGTTTTCGCGCTAAATCCCAGTCCTTTCCCGAACGTAAGTGATCCATAATCGAGCGAGATTTTTTTGGTAACAATACGCCAACATTTTGAATATTGGAATTTACCATACTCGATAAGGCAAAATCAATTAATCTATATCTACCTGCAACCGGAATAGATGCAAGTGAACGATTGCTGGTTATTTCTTTGATTGAGTTTTCATTTTCTTGAAGATTTATAATTCCCATTACTGTTTTCAATATAAAATACCCTCCTGATAGAAGTATGAAATATAATCTTTAACCAACTTGTTTTCCTGTTGCGGACTCTGCTACAACTACGTCACCTTCTGGGACTACGATAATCGAACCATTATCCATGCCAACTTTTGCTCCAACACAAATTTCACAATTTTGTCCAACAACTGCTTTGTCTACATAGGCATTTTTCCCAATCGTTGTAAATGGCATAACCACAGAATTTACTACTTTTGCTCCTTTAGCAATCTTCACCCCAGAAAAAATCACAGAATTTTCTACTTCGCCATAAATCATAGCCCCTTCACTGATAAGCGAGCTTTTTACTTTGGCATTTTTAGCAATGAAATGTGGTGGCATTGCTGGATTAACGGCAAACACACGCCAGTCTGGATCATGTAAATCTAGATCTGGTTTATCCTTTAGCAAGTCCATATTTGCTTCCCATAAACTATCAATGGTGCCCACATCTTTCCAATAGCCATCAAATGCGTAGGCAAACATTCTAGAATCAGCATTTAACATCTTAGGAATAATGTTTTTCCCAAAATCGCGGCTAGATAAACTATCCTTTGCATCTTCTTCCAAATAAGATTTCAAGAAGCTCCAGTTGAATACATAAATCCCCATCGATGCAAGATTACTCATTGGCTTTGCTGGCTTTTCTTGAAATTCTGTAATTCGGCCATTTTCTGCAGTATCCATAATTCCAAAACGTGATGCTTCTTCCCATGGAACTTCAATAACGCCAATTGTCGCATCGGCTTTTTTCATTTTATGATATTCAATCATCCAAGAATAATCCATGGTATAAATATGATCTCCCGACAAAATCAACACATATTCCGGGTCCACCATTTCAATGAAATTGATATTCTGATAAATCGCGTCCGCTGTCCCTTTATACCATTCAGCACCTTTTTCACGCGCATACGGAGGTAGTATAAAAACTCCACCATCTTTTCGATCTAAATCCCAGGCTCCACCATTGCCAATATAGTTATGCAAAGCTAATGGTTGATACTGCGTTAAGATTCCCACAGTATTAATCCCAGAATTATGGCAATTACTCAAAGGAAAATCAATAATACGATACTTACCACCAAACGGAACTGCTGGTTTTGCTATTTTTTTCGTAAGAGCACCCAGTCTACTACCTTGTCCGCCTGCTAATATCATTGCTAAACATTCTGTTCTTCTCATACAAAATCCCCCCGGCTATTGTTTTTATACCAACTGTATTTTATAAAAATACTGCTGCAATCTTTAACCTAAACAAGTATTATCAATTACAAGCAATACTGCAACGCATAATAGTATGACAAATCCACATAATCAAATGTATATGTTTACCCTGCATAAAATATAACTAAACTTTTAGAAATTGTTTTATGATTTTTATTACGCAATATCTTTTACTCACTCAGTCACAATTGATAAAAACATTTCCGGATAACTAAATAGTCTGTTTTTTCCAATACTGAATATTTTAAATATTCTTAATTTTATTCGACTTTTTTCTACAAAAACTACTATTATATGAAAAAACAAGGCTAGCCTAGGCCGCCTTGTTTTTTATTTGCCATCTTTTCAATGAATCCATATATTTATTTGTTAATTCTTCTACACTTACACCATCTGCAGCGGCATCTTCCGGTGTAATGGTAGTAATCACCTGATTATCATAATAAATTGTAATATTTGTCCCATCGCTGTCTAAAATATATTTACTACTAGAATAATCTGATACATTTTTTACATTGTATAATCTTCCAGCTGTTAAATAAGCACGATATAATGGTCCAGTTTTGCCTATTGCTACCTTTATCTCTGGAAGAGACCACTCACCATCGACAACTCTTGCAATTTTACCAGGCTCGATCTCTACGACAGTAGGTGTTACATGATTATTTGCTAAATACTTTTTTGCGAGCTTCATTCTTTCAATAGATTCGGGATGATCAGAGAATAAATCATTTTTTTGCGAGGGATTTAACTCATATAACTTTGTTAGCCCCATTAGCATACCATATTGGTTATACCCCGCTTTAACGGATAATTCATAACCTAATTTATCTGCCTCGCGCTCATCACTTCTACTGTACCCTGCAGAAATAGCATTCAGAGCAACTGCCTGGAGTTCAAAGCCATCGCTTCCAAAAGCGGCTCCCATCAACAATGCCATTCCTAAACTTTTTTCCAACTGCCCCATCGAATGACGTTTTACGACATGTCCTACTTCATGGGCTATAATTCCTGCCAATTCATCATCCGTTGGCATTAAGTCAATCAACCCTTTGTAAACATAAACAAAACCACCCGGTGCTGCCATTGCATTCACTTCATCAACATCAAGCACCTTGAAACTATAAGGTAAGTCCTTCCTATCACAAACACCAACAATATCCATCCCAATTTTATTAATACGTTCTTGCAAAATAGGATCATCCACTAATTTGTATTGTTGTTCTATCTGCTTTACCATACTTTCGCCAATAGAAATTTCCTGTTTCGTGCTAAAAATTCCAGCATGAGCTATTGGTAAGATGAAACAATTTATCAAAAATAGGTAAATGATAATACCTGTGATTCGATTTGTTTTTAACAACTATGTTTCACCCTTTCTTTAAAATATTATATTCCTCATAAAAACTTTTTTCCCTGCTTAAAATACATAAGTTTTTACTTTCGTTTTGTTTTTTTTTAAAATTATTTATTTTTATCAAATATTACAATTTGTGCATCGTTTTCGTTTATCTTTGCACTAATGCTAAGCCACGCGCAAATTTACTTTTATTGGATAATTTTAGCGGAAATTCTTTCATTAGTTTCTCACCAAATTCTATCAAGCTCTGTTCTTTTCCCTCTTTTAACTCTAACTCTACTTCCAAAATTGGAATTTTATTGCTATTTCCGATAATTACACCTTTATCCATTGCAACCTCAATTTTATTATCGCCAATTGTCAAAATAACGACTTCACGCACAAAATCAGTTTGTACAATTGGGATAAGTTCCTTGGTGCTAAGTTCCTTTAGTATGTTTTGGTCGACTGTTGTTTTTGTGAAAACTTGAGGATTTGCTTCGCCATTCTCTACCTTAATGTTCCATTCCGCACGCTTATGCATGCCATTGACAACGCAGCCGCCCCCTTTGATCGTTGCAACCCATTGGTCATTTTCCTTACGTACACGATAAGCTAAACGCGCTTTATGAAGAAGACCATCTATCGTATCAAAGTAATTGGCTGCCAGCAGTATTTTCTCATAGCCACTAGCCTCTGGCAGCATTTTTATCTGATTTACAAGTCCCGGCCAAGCTGTTTCATCTAAAACTTCTAACTTCAATTCTACTTCGCTATTTTCTTGCATAATAATCCCCCATTAAATTCTATTTGCTGTCGTTTTACAACACCTATTTCGAATGAAATCTACGATTGATAGAAATTTGTTCTAAATCTTTAGATTTAGATATTTTAGCTAAAAAATTTTAATATCCTGCAATTATATTTGCTATTTTTATTATTTCTTTGAGTTTAGGGGGCTGCTACTACCTTTTATCTCATTTTGGTATTTTGTGTACAATATATTTATCATACGATAAAAAATTTTTATTGCATTATTTATTTTGTCGATTTATAATAGTGCTCATTAAAGGAATATTTCTTTTAATATTCCTTTAATGGATTTAATCCGTGTATATAGCAAAAAAATGTAAAGGAGTTTTTTTTATGGTTTTAACTGGTGCTTTAATTGTCGTCCTTACATTAATCGCAATTGCCAAACGTTATGAAACTCGCATGGTTTTATGCGTTGCGGGACTTCTGATGGCAATCATTGGTGGCAACCCGCTTGGAGCAATGACTGCCTTTGAGAAGACAATGGTAAATCCAGGGTTAGTTACTACCATCTGCAGCGTTATGGGTTTTTCTTTTGTAATGAAATATACGCAATGCGATGCAAATTTAGTACAATTACTGGCTGGAGGCTTAGAAAAATACAAGTTTATTTTAGTTCCCGGTGCGATTTTGATCACTTGGATATTAAATATTGCTTTATCTAGTACTGCTGGTACTTGTGCCGCTGTTGGAGCTGTTCTTATTCCTACAATGATTCGTTCTGGTATCCATCCTGCAATGGCTGGAGCTTGTATTTTAACGGCTTGTATTTCTAATCCATTGAATCCAGGTTTTCCCCATGCAATTTTTGTGGCAAACCTAGCGCAAATTGATACAATGGAAGTGATTTCCAGTTATACGATTCCACTGCTCATAGTCTCTGGCATCATCGTAATTGCAATGACAATCCAAGCAATTTTACGAAAAGAAGGTGTTGATGAAACGCGCGCTGCAAAGGCAATTCATGAAGTAAACACCGAGACTTCAAAAATCAATCTAATCAAAGCTACGATTCCAGTTATTCCTTTAATTATTTTAGTCCTTGCCATCCCGCAAATTGCTATTTTACCTAAAATATCGATTCCTCAGGCAATGATGATTGGGGCACTCTTAGGCTTTATCGTACATAGAAAGAATCCACAAGAAATTACTAAAGAATTCTTTAATGGTTTAGGCAATGCCTATGGCAGCATTATTGGGATTATTATCGCCGCTGGCGTATTTACCTATGGTATGGAAAGTATCGGGTTAACTACAGCTTTAATTGATTTAATGAAAAATAGTCAAGACTTAGCTAAATATGCCGCTTGTATCGGGCCAGCAGTCATTGCCATAATCAGTGGTTCTGGCGATGCTGCATCCCTTGCTTTTAATGGTTCAGTTACACCTCATGCACCATTATTCGGCATGACAATCACCGATTTAGGATCACTTTCCACGCTTTCCGGTACACTTGGGCGCGCAATGTCTCCAGTTGCTGGCGGTACCATTATTTGCGCAACGTTAGCCGGCGTAAATCCAATGGATATCGCAAAAAGAACTGCACCGGGGATACTTATTAGTTTAATTGCACTGCTTATTATGTTTAGTGCACGTTAACATTTTAAATAAATCATTCACATAAAGGGGTCTTTAATCATGAATTTAGATATAAAAATTGCTGAACTTGCAAAATTACTTGAAGAAAAAACAATTATCCGCCGTCGCGATTTTCATCGCTATCCTGAAACTGGCTGGACGGAGTTTAGAACTGCTTCTATTGTAATTGAAACTTTAATAGCACTTGGCTATGATGTGAAATTTGGCAATGACGTAATCGATGAAGCGAGTATGATGGGAGTACCAAGTACAGAGATTCTTGAAGAAAACATGGCTCGCGCAATTGCTCAAGGTGCAAATCCTGATTTAGTTGCAAAAATGGCTGGTGGTAAAACTGGCGTTATCGGTACAATGAAATTCGCAAAACCAGGTCCAACCGTTGCACTTCGCTTTGATATGGATTGTAATGATGTATTCGAAGCAACCGATGAAAAACATCGTCCAGCTAAAGAAGGTTTTGCTTCGATAAATCCCGGTTGTATGCACGCATGTGGGCACGATGGCCATACCTCCGCCGGACTTGCTATTGCCGAAATTTTATCAACATTAAAAGGTCAGCTTGCTGGCACAATTAAATTTATTTTTCAACCTGCCGAAGAAGGTGTTCGCGGGGCAAAAGCCATGCTGGCAAAAGGTGCCGTTGATGATGTTGATTTTTTTCTTGCTGCACATCTCATGATGCCAAAAGTAGGTTACTTAGCTTATGATGTACAAGGCTTCCTTGCAACCAGTAAATTTGATGCAACATTTATTGGTGTACCCGCCCATGCTGGTGCAGCACCAGAGGTTGGTAGAAATTCACTTCTAGCTGCTGCAACTGCCGCGATTAATTTGCAGGCAATCCCTCGTCACAGTGATGGCATTTCCCGCGTAAATGTTGGCGTACTAAATGCAGGGACTGGTCGGAACGTCATTCCCGCCAATGCAGTCATCAAAGTAGAAACACGTGGAGTAACGAGCAAAATCAATGAATACATCTATGAATGTGCCGAAAAAATCATCATGGGCTCTGCGGCTATGTACGATAATAAGGTTACTATCAGCCAAATGGGGGGTGCCGCCAACGGAAGCAACTCACCAGAGCTTACTGAGAAAATTGGCAATATTGCTGAGCGGATCGGCATTTTCAATCAATATGAAGCCCTAAGTAATATCGGTGGTAGTGAAGATAGTTCTTACTTCATGGATAAAGTCCAGAAAAATGGCGGACAGGCAGCCTATATGATTATCGGCGCTTCATTAACCGCAGTCAATCACAATCTCTACTTCGATTTTGATGAACATGCTTTAACTTTAGAATCACAATTGATTGCAACAATTGCTAGTGATTTATTAACAAAATAATACATACCAAGAGCGGGTAATATTAGACAGTATTGCCTGCTCGATATTTAAGATAGCCTTAGAGTAAAAACGCAGAATTTTCTGTATATTGGAGAGTGTATGATGAACAAAAAAATATCCATAAGTATTGCAGCATTAATCCTTGCAACAACAAATACTATCTTTGCAGCGGAAAATCCTTTCAGTGATGTGCCAGTGGGTCATTGGTCATTACAAGCCATTACAGAGCTAGCCAAAGATGGCGTTATCGAAGGCTATGGCGATGGCGGTTTTCGCGGAGATGCGCATGTAACACGCTATGAAATGGCTCAAATGGTTGCGAAGGCAATGGCTAAAGCTAACGTTAGTACGATTGACAAAGCAAAAATTGATAAATTATCCGTAGAATATGCAACTGAATTAGAAAATTTAGGTATACGGGTAAATGATTTAGAGAAAAAGGCCGATAATATTAAAATTAGCGGCTATGGCTATCTTAGAACACAAAGTCAAACGCAAACAGGCAAATCAGATACTTCACTGAGCAGAGCTTACCTAGAGCCTCTAATAAAAGCTAAAGTAAATGAAAATTGGGATGCTGTAGGGCAGTTCACAATAACCAAAGATTTAAAGACAGGCGCAGACTCCGATGGCGATTTCCTTACAAAAGGCATCAGCGCGAATGGGAAACTGTTTGGTTCCAATGTAAAATTAGGTAGATTTGAGCAATACTCACAAAATTTAGTGGTATTTCACGAGTACACTACTGGTGCAGAATTTAGTTTTGGCAATGCATTGAAAACACGCATCACACTTGGTAACGTTTCCAATCCAATGAAACTCATGGGAGAAACCTCAGAAAATGTATTTTATAAAGCAGCCGAATTCAATTATAAGCTAAATAAAGAAACCAATGTAAATGCAGCTTATTTCGATTTAGATGGCAGTGAACTAAAAACTACACGCGGCACTAAAAATCCACATATTTATACGGCTGGGTTTGATACACGCTTTGATAAGAACTGGAGTTTTACAGGACTATATTTAAAATCAAGTAGTGATATTTCAAAGGGCAAAAAGGTTGAAGATACTGGGTACTTGGCAACCATTGATTATAAAGGGGCAAAGCTAAATCAACCAAATTCCTTTGGCATTTATTTAAAATATATACAACTTCCACAATTAACACAGATTTGTACGGATGCCACCCACCAAAATAACTATAAAGGCTTCGAGTTAGGAACGATGTATATGTTATCACCAAATATGAGAGGGCATTTGCGTTATTATAAAGGAAAAGATGTCAATGATAGCAATAAAGAAAAAACTTTAGTTCGAGCAGAAGTTCGTTTTTTCTTTTAACATTTCATAAAGAATCCCGTAGCCACAAGTCTTAAACTATCCGTGGCTACGGGATTTTTTTGCCTAGGCGCAGGAACTTCTTTCTTATAATTTCTTAATTTACTTTAATTGATATTTTTTTGTCGGTCTGCCGCGACTTGCGAATGCTTCTTCACCAATACATTCGACTAAACCTACCTCTAATAGCCCTTTCATAATACGCCGCACATTCCGATCGGTGACTTCAAGCTGGCCAGCAAGCGCCGCGGACGTGAAATTTTCCCAATTCATTTTTTTAACAATCGCAACAATTTTTTGATATGTTTTAATTCCTACATTTGCGTCTGTTAAGTGCTTCAGTAAATCTTTATCCTCGCTGAATGCAAAGTATCCAAGCTCTTTTTTTTGACCGACAGCTTCCGTAATTTGTCCATCATCATCGATTATGACAACGCCTTTATTGCCTATGCTTTTTCCTTGATTTACAGCGCGATACGCATTTAATTGTGCTGTGAATACGGTTGTCCCAAAGCCAATTCCCGCAACAATATCTGTATCTAAGGCTATACTAATCTCATCAATGGTATCTTGCAAAACAGAGACATGCTGCTCCAGTAAACCACGCGAACTAAAAATTTCATAGCGTCCATTGCCCTTTTCTGATAAGTATCCATTAATACTTTGACATAATTTAAGCAAGCGCTCTTTAATCTTAAGTTCTAATATTTGCAATTTATAAGAATCACCAGCTTTTTCAATTGTTTTTTCAAAATTACTTATTTCAATGATTTCTAAACCAACTTGGCTATTTTTAAAATATAAGCCGTTTAGTTTTTCCATTAGCACGTTTACCGCTTGACGAATCGAGGTGGTACTTGCCATCAAACGTCTAACTGGCAAATGGTACTTTTCCAATGCCATATGAACAGCATGTAACGTAGTAACGACCCCATCAATTTCCCCTGACTGCCAACGGTGTACATGTTCTTGGATAATGGTTTCCAAATCAAATGGAATATCATATTCGTAAAAGTTGACCATTTTTTTTGCTACATTTAATTCTTCAACCGATTCCTTATTATTAAAAATATCAGATTGGGGGCAGTCCATTGAAATCCGAATTGCTGTAGATCCTTTTTCGCAGGCCATTTCTAAGATAACCTTAAATATTTCATTCCCAGTTATACCACAAAAAACTGCATTTTCGCCTTTCCCTAAATATGGTTTTGCAGCATTATAGGGATTCGGTCCAGAAAAAATCCAACCATCTACTTTATTTTTATTTTTCACTAGAATTTCGGGAACTTCGTCAATATCCTCATAAGGAAAAGCGATCCATTCAACTGTCTCCGCCCTTGGCATCGCCTTAGCCACATTGATAATCCGTTCAATCGGCCTTATGTATGAGCTAATAACTCCAATTTTTCGCACAACAATACTCCTTTAAAATAAAACCTAAGTACTTTACCAAGAACAGAACTGCACATATCTATTTCATCGCAAAGTACTCACGGTCTAAAATCCCTAAGATCACCAAAGATTCATACTCACCAGTTTCACTTAGTATAGTTTCGCGAATCAAGCCTTCTCTAACGAAACCTTCTGATTCATACAAATGAAGGGCCCTAGCGTTATGTTCTTTACAATCAAGCCATGCTCTGTGGAATTTTAAATCGTCAAAAGCCCAAGATTTTAGCATTTTTACCGCTTCTCTCCCATAGCCTTTGCCTTTGACATCCATAATGATTCGAGTAAATTCGACTTCTTTAAAGGGATTCGCTAAACCAGCAATCATTAGAAAGCCAATTTTCTCTTTTCCATCGATTGTTTCTACAATTAAATGAATTGCATTCTTGGTATTTAGCGTTTCTCGATGCTGCTCAATCGGATACGGTATCACAAATTGTGCATTCTCTTTGGTGAATTCCACCTGCATTATATATTCTAAATCTGCTTCATTCGCTTGCCGAAACCTAAGTCTGCCAAACGACTTAACAATACCATTCATTTTATTACCTCTTTCCAAAAGAACTCAGGGACGCTCTTTTTGCGCCTACCAAGGCTTTATTTTTTCTATTTTATTCTATTTTGACTAAAAATATAAAAATCCTGCTATAATAGCTCCCCATATTTTTCTTCTTTTTCTATAATTTTTTTCGCTCAGCAAATCTATTTTGTAGTATAATCATTAAGGGAAAAAAAGCGTTATGGAGGATATACCTTGTTTACTTATTTTAATATTCATTGGTTTGCAACACTTGAACTTTTATGGGTTCCCTTCTGTATTCAACTGGTCGCTTTCATTATTGGACTGATACTCAATCGACTCATCAATAAAAATCTCCATAGTAGACTTGATAACGGGCCAGAAACATTCTCATATTTATTTACCAATGCAATCAGAGGCTTGCCAATCGCTTGGTGCTCTGGTATTGGTTTGTATTTAACCATCACAACGATTAACATGCCATTGCGTTTGCAAGATTTTTTATCAAACATCTTACTCGGGGTGATCTTGTTTACGATCACACGGGTGATTGCCCGTACTTTAGTGGGCATGATAGACATGCATACGCAAAAAAGTGATAGTAATCTGCCAAAGACTTCCCTGCTTACCAACATCGTCAATATTGCCATTTACGCGATTGGTATTCTCATCATCCTTCAATCTTACGGGATCTCGATTACTCCGATTATCACCGCATTAGGGGTCGGCGGTATGGCGGTGGCTCTCGGTTTACAAGAAACACTTGCCAATATATTTTCGGGCTTACATTTAATCTTATCGAAACAAATCCGATTAGGTGATTATATTAAACTAAGTTCCGGGGATGAAGGCTGCGTAACCGATATTACTTGGCGTTTTACGACAATCCAAGCAACTTCTAATAATGTAATCATTGTACCAAATCAAAAAATTGCTTCGGCCATTTTGACCAATTATAATATGCCAAAACAGGATATATCGATTTCTATTCCTGTCGGCGTAAGCTATGACAGTGACTTAGAAGAAGTAGAACGTGTAACACTAGAGGTGGCCACCGAGATTATGCAAAAATTTGATGGCACTTTAGATTCCAAACCATCAGTTAGTTTCCATACCTTTGCCGAATCCAGCATCAAATTCAATGTAACACTTCATTCTAGCCAGTTCTTAAGCCAGTTTCCTTTAAAACATCAGTTTATCAAAGCCTTGACCAAACGGTATCGTGAAGAGGGCATTGAGATCCCTTATCCGATTCGTACCGTAGTCACAAAAAACCAAGAAAACAGTTCTAAAAATTAGGTCAAAAGAACTACTGAAGCTAATTTTTTTAGTAGTTTTTTTGTTATAAAAATACAAATAACTGATAAATAAAATTGAAGATCCAATGAAAAATAAATTTTTTATTTAATAAAACCCAGTAACTTTGCGACTCTTTTCGTGATTTATACGTTTTACGACAAATACTATATCTTGTGTCCTATTGACTACTTTGTGGCATATATAGTACAATTTTCGAGAAGTTATTTTAAAAACACGGAAGAAAAAAATATATAGAAAAGAAGATGTGAATATGATTGAAAATATAAAAAAACGTAATGGTGATATTGTTGCTTTCGATGTGAATAAAATCAAAGAAGCAATTCACAAAGCAAATTTAGAATCAACCGATGATACGATGACCCAAAAACAGTTAGTTGCTTTAGCGAATAAAGTAGTGAAAAACTTTGACCAAACAGAGACTCCTACAGTAGAACAAATTCAAGATATTGTTGAAAAAACTTTGATTGCGGCTAACTGTGCTAGCACGGCAAAAGCTTACATACTATATCGTGCCGAACATGCAAAAATTCGTCAGTCTGAAGTAGATTTAATGGATATTTACAATGAATTGACTTTCCAAAATGCTAAAGACGCTGATATTAAACGTGAAAATGCCAATATTGATGCTGATACAGCAATGGGTACAATGCTAAAATACGGCTCCGAAGGCTCTAAATATTTTATCGATCATTATATTCTTCCAAAGGATATCGCTGCAGCTCATATCAATGGAGATATTCATATCCATGATAAAGATTTCTATATGTTAACTGAAACTTGCTGCCAAATTGATTTATTAAAACTATTTAAAAATGGGTTCTCCACTGGGCATGGTTACTTACGTGAACCAAACAGTATCCAAAGTTATTCCGCTCTCGCTTGTATCGCAATCCAGGCAAATCAAAATGAAATGCATGGTGGCCAGGCAATTCCAAACTTTGATTACTCCATGGCGCCTGGTGTTGCAAAAACATTCAAAAGAGAATATTTCAAAGCGTTAGCAAACTACTTTGTGATTCGTTTTGATATGCTAAAAGATGATGCTGCTTCTTTAGTAAATGCGATTGCTGCGGCTCTTCCGATGACGATTACCATGAGCAATGCTGATCAATATGGCGAAGCTTTAATCAACTACTTACCACAGCATCAACAGGAAAATGGTTTCCAACCAATCAGTGCAGAGCAAACGAAAACAGCACATACCTATACCGTTGAAACTGCACTTGCTGAAACGGATCGCGCAACATATCAAGCAATGGAAGCATTTATCCATAATTTAAATACAATGAATTCACGGGCTGGTGCACAAGTACCATTTAGCTCAATTAATTACGGTACTGATACAACGCCCGAAGCTAGAATGTTAATCAAAAATCTTTTACTTGCAACTGAAGCTGGTCTTGGAGGTGGCGAAACACCAATCTTCCCAGTACAAATTTTCAAAGTAAAAGACGGCATCAACTATAATGAAGGTGAGCCAAACTACGATTTATTTAAATTGGCAATGCACACTTCTGCAAAACGTTTATTTCCAAACTTTAGTTTTATTGATGCTCCATTTAATCTTCAATATTATAAAGAAGGTAATTATGATACAGAAATCGCTTACATGGGCTGCCGTACACGTGTCATGGGTAATGTGCATGATCCTGAGCATCAAACGACTTGTGGAAGAGGTAATTTAAGCTTTACAACAATTAACTTACCTCGAATAGCGATCGAAGCAAAAGGCGATATCAAAAAGTTCTATGACAATCTCGATCAGTATATTGAACTGGTAATCCGTCAGCTTTTACACCGTTTCAAAATCCAATGCACCAAAAAAGGTCGCAATTATCCTTTCTTAATGGGGCAAAATATTTGGATTAACTCTGATAACATTGGACCAGATGATAACATCGCCGAAGTTTTAAAGCATGGCACCTTAAGTATGGGCTTCATCGGCCTTGCAGAAACTTTAAAAGCTTTAACAGGCAAGCATCACGGTGAAAGTGCAGAAAGCCAAAAATTAGGCCTCGAAATTATCGGCTATATGCGTAAACGTATGGATGATGAAGCCACAAAAACTGGGCTGAACTTCACCTTACTCGCAACACCTGCAGAAGGATTAAGCGGGAGATTTGTAAAAATCGATAGAACACTATATGGTGAAATTCCTGGTGTAACTGACCGTGATTATTACACAAATTCGTTCCATGTTCCAGTATACTTTCCAATCAAAGCCCATAATAAGATTGCGATTGAAGCACCATACCACAAGTTCACCAATGCTGGGCATATCAGCTATGTTGAACTTGATGGCGACACCTGCAAAAACCTTGCAGCCTTTGAAGCCATCATTCGTTGCATGAAAGAAAGTGGTATCGGCTATGGCTCCGTGAACCATCCAGTTGACCGTGATCCAATTTGCGGCTTCAATGGCATTATCGACAATGAATGTCCAAAGTGCCATCGCAGTGAAGAGACTGGCGAACCAAAATTTGAACGCATTCGTAGAATCACTGGTTACCTTGTTGGTACAACAGATCGTTGGAACAACGCCAAACGTGCTGAAGAAAAGGATAGAGTAAAACATGGCCTACAAGCTTAAAATATCTGGCACCGTCGATGAGTCAATCGTCGACGGACAAGGTATTCGTTATACAATTTTTACCCAAGGTTGTCCCCATACCTGCGAAGGCTGTCATAACCCCCATACCCATGATTTTCAGGCGGGAAAAGACGTCGATATTCAGGATCTCTTTGACGAAATTTGCGAAAATCCACTGTTAAAAGGCGTTACCTTTAGTGGCGGTGAACCATTTTGCCAACCAGAACCTTTAATCGAGCTGGCAAAACAAATCCATACCCGTAACCTGGATATCACCACTTATACTGGATATACCTTGGAAGAATTGCAAAGCAAAGATAATCCTCTCATTGATGAATTACTGAAACAAACCGATGTGCTCATTGACGGGAAATTTATCAATGCCGAGCGTGATCTTACCTTGACATTCCGTGGCAGCAGCAACCAACGCGTGATTGATATGAACGCTACGCGTAAAACAGGCACCATCACACTGCTCGAACTATCATAATACATTTGCATACTGCACTAAATAAAAACAGCGAACCTCAAAGGTTCGCTGTTTCAGATTGTAGACAATTTATGTCGTTGAACAGAAAATAACAAAATCCGTTCCACTTGTAAACTAGTGCGAAGATAGGTTGCTGGTTGGTGAGAAGTGCTCAGATGCAAGGCGTAGTAAGGCGCTGCGAGAGAGTCGTACTGTTGTACGTCGACGAGCAACTCCTTACTGCAACGCTGCAGATGAGTGCTTATCGCCGACCCGCGACCTATCTGTCCATAGTTTGTATAAATGCTTATTTTACTACCATGACTGGGCATTTTGCTTGCTCAACTAAATGTTGACTTACACTGCCAAGTAATACACCTTTTACGACACCAAGTCCACGACTGCCCATAACAATCAAATCACTGTTTTCATTTTCTGCAACATCTAAGATGACGATCGCAGGTGAACCTGTTTCCGAAAAACCTTCAGCTTTAATATTTTCTGGAACTTTCGCCAATGCTCTATCTAATATTACATTACCAGCTTTCGTTACCGCTTCTAAAATAGCGTCAGAAAGGCAGGCATTAATCGCTAGTTGATTGATATTTGCTACGTAAATAAAATCAATCTTCGCTTCACAAATTTCCGCTAAATAAATTGCTTGATCAATTGCTCTATCTGAACTATCTGAGCCGTCTACTGGTACCAAAATACGTTTGAAATTTGTCATAATAAAAGACCTCCCTATTGTCTATATTGAAATTAACAAAAGTCCCCTCACTCCCGGGCATTTTGCATTTTCCTTAGTAATCGATTCATCTATATGAATATGCTGTCTATTTTAATAAAAGTACAGGGCACTTCACATTTTCAAGTAAGTACTGGCTCACACTACCTAATAAATATCCCTCGATCCGCCCAAGCCCCCTTGCCGCCATAACAATTAAATCACTATGATTCTCCTCGGCAAACTTTGCGATGACTTCAGCTGGAATGCCGCACTGCGTATATGTTTGATATCTAATGTGCGTAGGCATATTCCTAATCGCATGATCTAAAATTGCTTTACTCATCTTCTTTACTGAACCTACGACTGATTCAGGTAACCATAAAATAGCTGCTACCTTGCTGTCCGTTTCATCAGGAAGGTGGGATACATAAATAAAATCAATTTGAGCGCTGCAGAGATTTGCCAATTCGATCGCTTTCGCAACTGCTTTTTCTGAACTTTCTGAACCGTCTACGGGCACGAGAATTCGCTTTATCTCAACCATTTAAATCCCCCACTTCTGTCAAATACATTGCAAAATAACTTCTTTTGTTATTGTACTTATTTCGCTACTATCCTAAATATTCCTCTAGCTTCTATGAAATATATCCATCAAACACATCTTATTTATTTCATCTTGACAGTTTACTTGCTTTGGTGCTAAAATTTATTAAACATTTACACGTAATAATCGACTTTTTTATCATATAATTGTAAACAGCATCTTTTCTAAAATTACTTTTTGATTTTTAAGGTAGTATTTGATCAAATGAGTTATAGTCAAACTTGCTCGTTCTTGATTATATTCAAGAACGAGTTTCTTTTGATTTTTATCGTTTTAAAGACTTGCGTTTTCGTAAAGTAAATAGGAGGGTATTTTTTATGTTGGATAAAACTAAAACTGATTTGTCTTCTCTCGTTGAAAATACATCGATTGCTGATGTTTATCGTGCAGCAAAGCAATTAGCTGGAATTGTAAAGAAAACTGAGCTGATTCACAGCCCACACTTTAGCTTAAATTCTGGCAACGAAGTATTTATTAAACCAGAAAATTTACAAAATACTGGTTCTTTCAAACTCCGTGGTGCTTACAATAAAATTAGCCAGCTATCAGAAGCAGAAAAAGCCAAGGGTGTTATTACTGCTTCTGCTGGTAACCATGCACAAGGGGTTGCGTATGCTGCTGAGCAACTCAACGTAAAAGCAATCATTGCCATGCCAGCTACTACACCGATTATTAAAGTAGAGGCAACGCGCAGCTTCGGCGCTGAAGTTGTTTTATACGGGGATAGCTTTGATGATGCTTATGCTAAAGCAGTCGAGCTGCAAAAAGAACATGGGTACGTCTTTATCCATCCATTCGATGATTTAGAAGTATTACTTGGTCAAGGTACTACCGCTCTTGAAATTTATGACGAATTAAAAGATGTCGATGCGATATTAGTACCAATTGGCGGCGGCGGATTTGCCAGCGGGGTTGCCCTTGCCAGTAAATTCGTGAATCCCAACGTAAAAGTTATCGGTGTTGAACCAGAAGGCGCTGCCTGCATCAAACGCTCTTTAGAAAAAGGTAAAGTTAGCTCACTTAGCAAAATAGATACGGTTGCAGAAGGTACTGCGGTAAAAACACCAGGCAAATTAACTTTTGAATTCATAAAAAAATATGTGGATGAAGTGATCACCGTTTCTGAATTTGAAATTATGTCTGCTTTGTTATCCTTAATCGAAAAGCATAAACTGATCGCCGAAGGTGCTGGCGTACTTTCTCTAGCTGCCCTCAATAAATTGAACTTCAAGGGCAAAAAAGTCGTAGCGATTGTCAGTGGTGGTAACATTGATATCTCGACAATTTCTGCCCTAATTAATAAAGCTTTGATCGCGCGTGGTCGCGTATTCTGCTTCACCGTAAATTTACCAGATAAACCAGGACAACTTTTAAAAGTAGCGCAAATTCTTGCCGAAGAAAATGCCAATGTGATTAAGCTCGATCATAACCAAGCAAAGGTTACAGATAGTTTTAAACAAGTACAACTTGAAGTAACTGTAGAAACACATGGTCAAGAACATGTCGATCGTGTCGTTGCCGCCTTAGAGAAAAATGGCTTTGGTATTCAAAAAATATATTAACGCTGCTATAAAAATCCGTAGATAATAAAAACACTCCGCTTAAGATGGTTCGTAAAACCATACTGATCGGAGTGTTTTTTATTATCCTTTTGCTTTATCAAGTGCTTTATTAGCCGCATCCATAAATTGATTATACGATACGGTCGCTCCAGATATAGCATCTACTTTTTCAGTTCTCTGCACATCAATAAGTTGCTGAGCATAAGTCGCATTTGCCTTAACCGCGTTTTGGGCTTTTTTGTAGAACACTGGATTTTCTATTTTGCCATTCGTTTTTCCATACTCAGCATCTTTTATTTTGCCCCCATGCTCATACCCGACGAAAGATGCATTCACAATTTTATCTTGTTTCAAGGTAATAGAAATCTTACCAATGCCACCAAAATCATCTTTTTGACTATCGGCAGTATATGTCCCATCAACATAATGATCCAATTTTTTTGTTTCTACTGCAGCCATCTCATTTTTTTTGTCAGGTACCACCTCGGAAGCAGCCTGATTTGACGAAGTACACCCAGCTAAAAGCTGTGTAGATACAGCACCAACCAATAGCAATGTACTATATTTTCTCATTGTCCTTCTCCTCACCGATTATATTTAGATTCCGCAATTCTGCCATGATCAATAATAATGCATTTTTCTGCTTGTTTCCCCACTTCCAAATCATGCGTAACCGTCAAAATCGTATGACCTTCCGTATGCAGTTCCTGGAAAATCTTCATGACAATTTCTTCATTTGCCTCATCTAAATTCCCTGTAGGTTCATCAGCCAAAATTAACATCGGATAGTTGATCAGTGCTCGCGCAATGCAAACACGCTGTTGTTCGCCTCCTGATAACTGACTTGGCAAATGGGACGCACGATCTTTGAGTCCAACACGATCGAGCGCCGCCAAAGCTTCGGCTTCATCAGGCATACTATGATAATATTGCGCAATCATAACATTTTCCACGGCTGTCAAATAAGGAATCAAATGAAATTGTTGAAATACAAGCCCAATTTTATCGCGCCTAAGTAATGTAAGTTCATTTTTACTTACATTGGAAAGATCCCGATCATCCAGAATAATCGACCCTGAAGTTGCTTTATCCATACAACCAATAATATTCATTAACGTTGTTTTTCCCGATCCTGACGGCCCCATGAGCGCCAACCATTCGCCTTTTTCTACGACAAGATTGATATCTTGCAGCGCTTTTACTTTGCCATAGGTCATGCATACATCTTTTAATTCTAATAAACTCATCGTTTATAACCTCCTTTATTCACCACGCAAAACGATAGCTGGCTCTACATTAATTGCAATCCGAACCGGAATCAAACTGGCTATCCCTGTTACCACAATAGATAGGCAAAGAGAAAACACTGCAATCATTGGCGAAAATCCGATCGCACGACCAAATACATTGATACTAACCGACTGTGCAAAGAAGAAGCCTAAAGCAATACCTAAAAATCCTCCTAAAGCACCTAAAACGCAACCTTCACCTAAAAAATCAAGTACAATGGCTTTGTTATCAGCGCCAAGCGCTTTCTTGAGCCCGATTTCCTTTCTACGTTCCGTTACAACGGCCATCATTGTCGTTGCTACACAAATTAAGGTAAGTAAGAGGACTACAATTGTAACCAAAAAAACTAAGGCTTGCAATTTTTTCAAAACAGTTTGTTCTGAATGTGCGACCTGTTGCAAAAGCCTTGGTGCCAGCATTGGATTCTTTTCAGAAATTTTATCCGCTAGCGTTTGAAGCTCCGTCTGATTGGCTACAATACTAACTTGCGCCAGACTAATTTGTTCGTTTTTTTGTAAAAGCTTTTGTAACAGGGATAAATCCATAAAGGCAACTTGCTCTTCTTTACCACCAGTGCGAACAATTCCAGCGACAACCGCTTTTGTTTCTGTTTGCTCTGCCCCAGTTGTTAAAATCAAGCTTTGCCCTGGCACAATTTTCATCCGTTCGGCAAGTTCTGCGCCTAGCAAGATTTCCTTGCTCCCCGTAACTGGCCACTTACCCGTAATCTGCCAATATGGACTTACTTTCTGTACCTCATCGAAATCCGTTCCAGCCGTTAAAATAGGTTGTTCATTAATCTTAATTTTTTCATATAAAAATGGCGCAGCCCCCACCAATTTATCTGCTGGCAAGTAGCCTATGACATTTTGCAAGTCCGACTGTGCTAGCCATTGCTGATCGCCACTCGGTACCAAAAGCATATTTGCTCCATAGGAACGAAATTCTCGTCCCATCTGCTGTGGAGCATCATAGTAGACCGTAACCATTCCCGAAATAATCGTCGCACCAATTGCCACTGCAAGTAAAGCAATGAGCATTCGTGAACGCCGCCTTAAAAGCGCGTGGAAAACCATTGTGAAATACATTTTATAATTTTTCATCACATATCACCTACCATGGAGTACTGCCGCAGGACGCAAAGATAAAAGCATGCGCATTGCCGGTAGACTACCCATTAAAATAACCAAGGTCATCAGCACAATATCCAAAGGAATTACCATAAGGTTAATTGCAATCGAAGAATCAAACACGGTATGCCCAATGATTTGCGCAAAACCAAGTCCGATAAAATAGCCAAAAACTCCACCGAAAAATCCGGTAATAAAAATCTCGGTGAGGATTAATACGCTGACGGCCAAGTTCGTCGCTCCTAAAGCTTTCAATAAACCTAACTCTTTACTGCGTTCCATGATGTTCGCACTGACTAAATTTGAGATGCCAAGCGCTGAACTCAAAAGACTTAGTGCCGTAATCAAGAGCATCAACATTTGCGTTTTCTCTAAAATCCGCCCCTCGGATTCAGCAACTTGCCGAACAGGTTTGGCTATAGAATTTTCAACAGCCTCTTCAATCTGAAAGGCAATGGAGCCCACATAAGCTGTGCAATACCAAACCTCATATTCTTTCATTGACAAACTTTTTGGATCAGCCGCGGCCTTTTTCGCTAAATCATTTTCTGGCGTTGTGATTGCACTGACTTCAATCTTGTCAATTTTACCCTGTAACTGATTCAGCTTTTGCACAAAAGCCAATGGAGCAAACATTCCATCCTCTTCTTGCCCCCCACTGCTAAAAATCCCTTTGATGGTAAGAGTTTCTTTCTCTGGTGCGCCTAGTGCTCTATACTCTATTTTATCGCCTACTTTTAACCCTAGCGTATCTGCCAAACGTTTTCCTAGCATTACAGCCTGCAAATCATCATCACGTACCCACTCCCCATCAACAGACCACCATGATTTCAGATATTTTTGCCCTGTCTGGATTGTTTCTCCAGTTGGTAATTGCAAGGCGTAATCAAACCATGTACCAACTAAAGGAACTGACTCTTTTTGCCCCTCTATAGCAATTTTACTTTCCAGTGAAGGCGCAAACGCTACAATATTATTGGTCCAAAAGATGGTTTTGATTTTTCCCAAATCTGCTTCTTGTAAATATTCTTTATGCGCCGTATCACCCTCCAGCCCATATATATCCTTCAACACAGAACTATTTTTGGGTGTCACAGTAATATTTGCACCGTACGCTTTAAGCTCTTGGTTGACTTTATCGCCGACATCTAACATAACATTGAGCATTGCCGTCGCCAAGGAAACGCCTAAAGCAAGAGTAAGTGCTACCATCAGCATTCTTTGTTTCTGCCTTAACATAGCACCTTTTAACATTTGCCAAAACATTTTCTCACCCCCTTACTTAAACCGATCTTTTTCTTTTTCTAATCCAGCTTGTTCTACCATGATATTGCCCTCTGAAACCTTATATTCAATTGGAATTGGATTGCATCCACCCTTCATTCCAATGGTCGCTTTATTCATCATGACATCACAAAGTCGGCAGATAACCTGACCGTCACGCTCTAAATATCCAGTTGGTCCACAGATTTCACAAGCATCCAATCCAACGCCATAGGAAGAGCCCCCCTTTTGAATGATAACAAAACGCACCAATTCACCAGAAGAAGCTTTATAAACATAACGATGTAGATGTCCATCATTGACGGCTTCCAATGGAATCTGTATCTGTCCTTCAGTTGCCGTAATAGGAATGGCCGGTACAAGTTCTTCTGTTTTATTGGCATAAATACTACCCCACGTAGAAAAAAACACCATAATCGCTAAACTGATAATAGCCCCCGTACCCCAACGCAGTTTTTTTTGCGCCTGTATCCGAATCTGCCGATACTGTGCGTCATTGATCCCCGCAGGTCTCTCTGGTTTTTTCTGCAAAAACAGAGCAATCGGCAAAACCAAGGTAACTGCAAATACAATGTAAATAAACCACGACTTATGATCAATTAAAGGTGCCATAATATGCATCAGATGGTCGCCAGGCAGCATCCGTCGTGCCATCATTACCTGCACTAGAAAAATAAATTGCTGAAAAAGAACCGCCATGATTTGAATCGCAAAAACAAATAAAAGTCGGCGATCACGCAGAGCCAGTGCTGCTTGGTAAATAAGATACCCACCAATACCAGCAATGCCAAACCCCAATACAAGTCCTAATGATTTCCATAAAACCATTAAGGTAAAATAATCTCCATCAGCCGTCACTACAATGCTGACGGGAATAAGAAGAATTTCCATCCCATGATATAAAAGCAAAGCAATGGTCGTCATAGAAATAGATATCTTTAACATTTTTTCACTTACATTTTCTAATGAAGCTCGAGAAGCTAAAAACCACAAAAGACTTACTTCCCCAAACAAAGAAAAAATAATTGCAATGCTTTCAAAAACTTCACGACTTACTGCATTTTTCGTTCCCAATTTGACAATAACAATAAAGATAGCTCCCCAAAAGCCCCAAGCAATCGCACGCGAAAAAACTTTTTTATACAGTTCGAGTCCTGCACGCACGATGATCGCGCGTAAAAGAACCAGTGGAACAATAACCGTTACCATCAATTCCATTGCCGGAATAAGATTTTGCAATATAATTTGTAACATAGGCTTTTCCTTTCGTTATGCTCTATATCCTCACACTTCTATAAGAAAAAGCGGAAGGAGAAATTCCTGTCCGCTTTTTGTTATCTTACCAATGTCTAGGAATGTAATTAAAAGTCCAATGTAATTTAGCTGGTTTATCCCAGAAACGTCCTTCAACACCAGTTTCTTTGTCTGTATGAACTCCATAATTTTGACGTAATGGACTTTCAAGGCTAACATCTACATTATAAGTTCCTGCGCCAAGCATTTTAACATTTGCGCCATAATGTGGACCATCAGTTGCATTCATCGGCATCATCGTACCTTCAATTTTTTCACCAGATCCTTGTTTGGTTAAGGTATAATGTACCGTTAAGTAAGGCATCCATTCCCCTACACCAAAACCTGTATTATTTCCCTCTGTCGCATGAATATCTGCTTCGAGATGAATATCTGCCTTATCTGCCGCTAGCGTCATGCCGGATGGTTCCATTGTAATCGGCTGGAAATACACCAACGCAACTTTAAAATGCTGTCCCTCTACCTCTTGGTCATCCCCAATTGGATACTCCTGAAATCCTGCTGCAGATGTTTTACCTGCAAACGTAGCTAGGGTAAGAACCATGACAAATGCCACGCATAAGAATTTAAAATTTTTCATTATATAGCCTCCTTGTTTTTTATTTTTTTATGAATTAAATGAATTGCAGCAGCCGCGAGTAAGATAAATTGCGGTATCAACGTCTCTATTGTAGGATAAAGCCCAAAGAAATCTATATTGGGGAATAAAGCCATATCAAGCGGCGTTGTACTGATAAGCCCTCCTTCTTGTAATTCTTTTACTCCGCTACCAGCAAAGCTTACTGCCAAAAAGTACATGAAAATGCTGGTTCCGATAAAAAATGGTCGTATAGGAATTTTCACGGTGCCTAAACGTACCAACAAGAAAATAATAGCTAGTGCCAAACAACCTGCCGCAAATCCCAGCCAAATCATCTGGACATCATCACCGGCTCCGTTGAACAGAGCCTGATAGAATAGAACCACTTCAGCACCTTCACGATATACGGCCAAAAACGCCGCCATCCCCAAAGCCATCGTATTGCTTTGGGTCAAAGAAGTTTCTACATTACTCTCGATATATTGTGTCCAAGCTTTGGTATTTGCCTTTCCACCCATCCAATAACTCACAGAAATGAGTACGACTACAGCAACGAGCATGGTGGCACCTTCCATGATTTCTTGACTGGCACCTGCACCGCTACTACTTGTGAGCAAATGAAATATATATGCTGTAATAAAACTTGCAACAATCGCTGCAATGGAATAATTATATACAACAGTTACTTTTTCTTCATTTCCAGATTTAATTAAATACGCTAAAATCGCTGCCAAAACTAAAATAGCTTCTACGCCTTCTCTAAGCAAAATCAAAAACGCTGGCCAAAATGCTGCCCATCCACCATGACTAGAATTGGCCCCTTGCAATTTTTGTACATCTGCATTGATCATGGTCATCATCGTAGCGATTTCTTGCTTTACTTGCGTCTCCGGCATCTGATTGGTCATCAACTTCTTAATTTTACTAAATTGATATTCCGTTAAATTTGCATTCTTACTCGCAACTGTGTTGCGTACAGCCATCTCTAAACCATCTTTTTCATATATGCCATAATATACATCATTTACAACTTTTTTAGCACCGTCGACATCGCCTGTATTGTAAACTTCCAAGGCATGCTGCATTTCCTGCTCTATGTGATCGGCCACCCGATCCCATTTAGGAGCTGCAAAAGTAACGGATACGCTGCTGTATAAAAAAAAGCATAAAAGAGCAAATAACAAGCATTTCTTCAGCATAAAATCCCTCATCTCCAACAAACGAAATTAATACTCATTCTCATTGATTACTTAAAAAAAATATATACGTCAACTGTATTTGCCTTGTAAAACACATTAGTCCATGAGACTATGAAAATAGCTTCGATTTCCTATTCATGAATCCTTATCGCATGCGATTTTTGTTCCCCATTATCTTGTTGTTTTTTGTTAAATGAGATGACAATCATCGCATCCGTTGCAATTGGCTCTTTCTCTAAATCAAGACCAGGCTTAAATTTCCACTTTTTAACGGCCTCAATCGCAACTTTATCAATATTAGGTTTTCCAGACCCTACAACCACGACGACTTTTCCCACTGAGCCATCTCTTTGCACTCTTCCTTTGACAGTAATCGTTCCCGTATATCCGACTTGACTCGTAATTGGCGGATAATAATATTGCAAAATACTAGGTGGTGTTCCCATTTGATGATTTCCACTAGATTTTGAAATCACCGCCTTTTCCTTCTGCATATTAGAAGCACTGTTCTGATTCTCCATCTCTTTGGCTATCGTCACATCATTTTCCGTAACAACTGGACTCTCTTCTTCTTGCTCTTTTACCTCAGAAGAAGGATCAGCAACCACAGCTTCTGCCGGAGGCTCAACTATCGGAGGACTTTGGTCTACCAGCAAATCTTCCTCAGGTACATCTGTCCATTCCATCACGTTTTGTTCCCCTAGTGGAACGACCGTCTGCGCATGCAGACCATTTAAAATAAAGCTGCCCGCCAACCAAGCAATTAAGTGGATAAAAAAAGCCATAAGAAATGCCATACGCCAATGTTTCGGATATTGCATTCTTTTACCTCACCTTCATCTCAGTAGCAATCGAAATCTTATGTGCTCCTGCATTCTTTAGTACATCTAAAGCGGCAACAATCGTATCATATGTTGCTTTTTTATCTCCCCGCAAAACAAAAATCACCTCTGGATCACTTTGTAAGGAATTCTGAATCCGTTCCTTCATCTCTAGAATCGGTATCGTGTCTTTCTCATACAAAATCGCCCCATCGTCCATCACCGTGATAGAAATTAAATTGGGTTTTTCTTGCCTTATCGCTCCAGCAGCTTGCGGGAGATTCACTGGAATCGTATGCAATTGTACCATATAGACTGTACTGACCATAAAGAAAACCAATAAGAAAAACATAATATCAATCATCGGTACAATCATCAATAAAGGCTCTTTTTCAATACGGAAATTACGCCGTTTCATTGGCGTTTCCTCCAGCCACCGCTTTTTTCAGATTTACTAAAATAACTGTATGCACTTGTTCTAAATCTGTAAGAATCGTATCTAATCTTTGCGCATAATAGGTATGTACTACCAAGGCCAAAACAGCAACGCAAAGTCCCGTTGCTGTTGCTATCAAGGCTTCCCCAATTCCACCAGTGATAGCCAATGGTTGATTACTATCCAGACTAAATATACTAAAGGACTCCATCATTCCAGAAATTGTTCCTAGCAAACCCAATAAAGGCGCCAAGGTGACAATAGCAGACAGATAGTTTAAATTGGAACGCAAACGTGTCGCCGCCAGCGAATATGCACTTTCCAAGGCAAGTTCTATATCTGTTCCACGTTCCCGCGCCTTTAAAGCCTCTAAAGCAAGAAAACTTGATGCACTTGAAAATTTTTTACAAAATCCAATAGCCTCTTGATTGTTTTTTTCAAGAAGTATCTCTGACAATTCTGTCTGGAATTTATCTTTTTTCGCCTCAGCCCGTAGATAATACATAAAGCGGTCGATGGCTATCGCTACTACGCTCAAAGAACAAAGTAGTAGTATATACATTATCGGGCCGCCCTTATGAAAGAAATCGAATGTATTCATTTTGACATGTACCTCTCATATAAATTCAATTGTTTTTTCCTCATTTGTGGAAATTAAAAAGAAATAGTCCTTCAATCCTTTTGTCGCGATAACACGTTGATCCTTTGTAACAAAAACCGCTTCAATCGCAGGAAAGTTTTGCAAGACCTCCATACTTTTTTGCAGCCCGAGGACCATAAACCCAGAACCATTTACAGAGATTCTTGTTTCATCTCTACGATATATTAATGAGACACTGATAAGTTCAGAGGTTGGAAATCCATTGCAAGGGCTTAAAATATGTGTATAAGGATATCCATCAATCATAATATAACGTCGATAATCGCCTGATGTCTCCACCGTATCCCATTCATGTAAAGATATTTTTCCTAAAAGCGTATGAAAGAGTCGAGGATGTTGTATGCCAATGCACCACACCGACACATCGGGTTTCTTACCAATCGTACAGATATCTCCACCTGCATTGATCCATCCGCTATTTAGTCCACATTTCCATGCTGCCTCTGCTGCTAAGTGCAATGCATACTCTTTTGCTATTCCGCCTAAATCAATTTGCATATGAAGTAATGGCAAAAAAACATGCTGCTGCTCTAATTCGATTTTTTTATAATTAACCAATGGCAAAACACGATCTATTTCTTCCCGTCCCGGCCGAAAAGTACCTTTTTTCCCTATCCCCCACAAATCTGTAATAGCACCTATTGTAACATCAAAAGCACCCAATAAATTTTCTGATAAAAATTTTGATATACGAAGGATCTCAAATACCTCCGGTGCTACACGGATAGGTTTTTTCCCCGCCATCTGATTAATCTTTGAAATTTCACTGTTTGGATCAAAACGATTGCAGAGAGCTTCTATTTTTTTAAATACTGCAAAAGCTGCTTCAAATGCCTGCTTTTTTTCCCCTTCATAACTTTGAATCTCAACAACAGTATTCATAAAATACTGTTGCTCGGCATATTGCCTAGTTTCCAAAAAGCACCCTCCTTTTATTGATATCGATTATCAATATCAATATACCATTTCAATATACCACTTTTTCGAAAAATGTCAACAAAATTTACCATAATAAAAATCTCCACTATTAATTTATTTTTAGCATTAAAATTTTACATAATTTTTTATATTTTAAGGATGATTGTCCCCGCCGAAAACCTGTGGATAACTCAGCGTTCATCGTTTAGCAAAAATGTATGAATCTGTCCCCAATTTCTTATATATTGTGGATTTCTCTGGGGATAAGTCAGCCATATTATCTTTATTGATAACAAGTCCTGCTAAAAAATTTTAAAATCCTAAAAATTCACACCTTGCTTCTACTGAATTGTTCGTATAATATAAGAAATAATAATGCTTAACATAGACATTCGGTCTTTTTGTCAAAATGATTAGTATTTCATTTTCAAATTACTAAATTTTGTTTATACTTAAATTAGTGATTTACACGTAATTGGAGGCTATTATGACGATTTTAAAATATGATGACATCTGTGAAGAATGTAATACACACCAGGATAAAATTAACACAGCCAAGCAAAACCTTTTACCAAATGATACTGCGCAAAACCTCGCTGAAACCTTTAAAATACTTGGGGACCAGACACGCATCAAAATTTTAAGTTTACTTACAAACAATGAAATGTGCGTTTGCGACATTGCTGCTACGCTGCAAATGGGACAATCCGCCATTTCTCATCAACTTCGTGTACTACGCGGGGCACGATTAGTTAAATTTCGTAAAGAAGGCAAAGAAGCTAGGTATTCGCTCGATGATGAGCATGTTGTTCGCTTAATGAATCAAGGTCTAGAACATATTAAGCATGGCTAAAGGATGATGACAATGAAACTAAAACCTAAACTGCGAAAAGCAATTGGCTTATTCACTTTAACTATTTTTATTATTTTCTTTGCTCCACTAACAACAACTTATGCTGCTGTACTCCTTAGACTAAACTCTAGTGGCAGTACTGTCGTTATTCTACAGCAACGTTTGGCTGCTTTAAACTATACCATTACGAGCGTCGATGGAATCTTTGGACAGGAAACACGTCGTGCCGTGTTTGCTTTCCAACGCGATAACAACCTCAAGCAAACGGGTGTTGTCGATACTACGACTTGGAATACAATCAAAAATAGACAAATGCCTGCAAAAAAATCAAATAAGAACGTACGCCCATCCCCAGCTGAACAAATAACGATTGCCCAAACCGTAAATCCAACAACTTCAGCTATCGTTGCTACGGCAAAAAAATATCTTGGTGTTCCCTATAAGTTTGGTGGCGATAACCCGAAAGGTTTTGATTGCTCCGGGTATCTACAATACATATTTGCCGAAAATGGGATGAAAATTCCTCGTACTGCCGATGAGCAATATAAAATTGGGACAAGCCTTACACAGAGTCAACTAAAGACTGGTGATCTTGTCTTCTTTACAACCTATGAAAAAGGTGCTTCCCATTGCGGCCTATATCTAGGCAATGGCAAATTTATTCATGCTTCTTCCAGTAAGGGCATTCATATCGACGAACTGAGCGATGCTTATTGGAAACCACGGTACATAGGCGCAAAAAGAATCTTGCAATAAATAAAGTAGCTAGGCTACGTCATTTTGAGTACATGCTCATTTTGACGCAACCTAGCTACCTTTTATTTTTCTCTTATCGATTCTGTGCTAATCGCATACCATTTAACGTAACAAGTACTGCCGCACCGCTATCCGCAAGTACTGCCAGCCATAGATTAGTAAAACCAACAAAGGTACCGATAATAAACACTGCTTTAATCAAAATAGAGAAGGTTATATTCTGACGAATAATCGCCACTGTTTTACGACTAAGCTCAATTGCTGTACTAAGTTTGCTAAGATCATCACTCATCAGTGCTATATCGGCAGTTTCTAGCGCCGCATCAGAACCAATCGACCCCATTGCAATGCCAATATCAGCAGTAGCAAGCGCTGGTGCATCATTCACCCCGTCACCAATCATCGCAACCTTCCCATAGTTTCCACTTAACTTCTTGACTATTTCAACCTTATTCTCCGGCAGTAACCCACTATAATATTCATCAATCCCCAGCTTTTTCGCTACCACCGCAGCGACTCTTTCATTATCCCCACTTAGCATTACCAATTTTTCTACGCCAGCCTGTTTTAAACTTTGCAGTGCACTCGTTGCATTGCTGCGAATTGTATCACTAATGCCAATTATCCCTAGGATGATCGCTGATGTACCTACGATAATGACAGTTTTTCCGCACCGCTCCATTTCTTCGATTTGCGCCAAATACTTTGTCATATCGTTGCCGATTTCATTAAATAAACGCACATTACCAACATAGATCAATTCATTTGCTACTTTTGCCACTGCACCTTTCCCAATCATAGCCTGGAACTCTGTACTATTTATGATTTTTTCTTTATCTACCTTTTGTAAAATTGCCTGTGCTAATGGGTGCTCTGACCATTTTTCTACACTTGCAGCCAGTAACAAAACTTCACTTTCTGTTTTATCATGAAAAGCAATAACGTCTGCTACAGTTGCTTTCCCTTCTGTTAGCGTCCCTGTTTTATCAAATCCGATTGCGTTCATTGTACCAAGTTGTTCTAAATAAACGCCACCCTTAATTAAAACCCCCATACGCGATGCGCGCCCAATTGCTGAAACAATCGACACCGGCGTTGAAATCACTAGCGCACAAGGGCAAGAAATAACCAGTAATATAAGGGCTTTATAAACCCATTCTGCTAATGGTGCCCCCAAAATAAGTGTTGGTATAATTACAATTAGTATGGCGCCAATCAAAACAGTAGGTGTGTAATATTTAGCAAATTTATCTACTTGCTGTTCCATTGGTGCTTTTTCTGCTTGCGCTTCTTCAACCAATTGCATAATCTTACTAAGGGTTGAATCACTAGCCACCTTAGTTACTTCAATTTCAAGTGCACCAGTGCCATTAACTGTTCCTGCATAAACTTTATCACCCATCACTTTTTCTACTGGCATAGACTCTCCCGTAATTGATGCCTGATTCACCGACGATAAGCCACCAACGACTACACCATCCATAGCAATCCGCGTTCCCGGTTTTGCAATCATCTTATCACCAATGAGCACTTCTTCGACTGGTAATAAAACTTCATTCTCACCTTTTTTAATTAAAGCTTTAGCTGGAGCAAGTTCCATCAATCGTTGAATAGATTGGCGTGTTTTATCAATCGTGTACGCTTGGAGTGCATTGCCTACAGAAAATAGAAAGACTACGGTTGCCCCTTCGCTCCACTGCCCAATTGCTACAGCGCCAATCGCCGCGATTACCATCAGAAGATTCGTATCGAAATCGAATCGTTTTAAAGCATAAATTCCACTTTTCGCTACATAGAACCCCCCACTGATCATCGTTAACGCAAATAATAGATTGGCAATATTTTCTTCGCCAATAAAACTTGCCCCCATCGCAAAAACCCAAAGAACAGCCGCAAGTATCGTTGCCAGCGTTTTTGATTGTTGATACCATTTTTTATAGATTGTCACAGTTTTTTTATTTAAAGTGAAAAATTCACCTTTGTAACCAGAATTTTTAATCGCAGCAAGAATATCTTTTTCCGCTAATACATTTCCATCATAACTTAAATTCAATTTCCCAGTAGCAAAATTTACTTCCGCTACCTTTACCCCTGGCAACTTAGCAATCGCCTTTTCCAATTTGGCCGCACAGTGTCCACAGTCCATTCCACTCACTAAAAAAGTATGGTTAAGCAAATTTTCCTCTATTTTAGCATCATTTTTAGAAGCAGAATTATTATATTGATTTGCTTCCTTTGAGACAGTTTCTTGCTTTACATGACAATGTCCACAATTACATTCGCGTGTTTCCATTACAAAATTCCTCCTCACAATAGAATATGATTAAACTATGATTTGTTTAACGTATGAATATATGTTCATACGTTAATGATAGCGTGAGTATATATTTTTGTCAATATGTAATAGAAGCAAAATAAATAAAAACCGACGACAAGAAATCTTCTTATCGTCGGTTTTCTACTATCTGAACTTAATTACGATTATTTTTGTAATAATCATCTCGGTCTTTATTTCTATTTTTGAATTTATTCCATAGCATTGAACCTACCATGAAAATCGCGCCAAAAATAAGCACATTCGTTAATAGACCCAAAATATCAGAAAACATACCTGATCCCATGCCAAACATGTTACCAAGTAAGCTGCCCAACATCATCCCTCCAGCAAATAAGCCAACATTACGCATCACATTGCCAAACCCTGACCCACTTTGTGTGCTAGTAGCAGCTTGTGCATTTGTTTTGCTATTTGCTGCTGGTGCCTTATCGCTATAACTGCTTGCTGGAGCAGAAGCTTTATAACCCTCTTTACTTGTATCTGCTTTTGGCGCCGTTGTTGACTGTGAAGTTGAAGATCTCGGTGCTGATTTTGGTGCTGATTTCGCCCCGCCAATTGCTGCGAAACTAACAGAATACATTGCAAAAAAGCATACCAATGCGATCGCAAATATTTTTTTTATCTTCATTTAATTATTCTTCCTCCTGAGCCGCTTTTACATCCTCTGGAAAAGCGTAAATTTCTGATAAGGTATCCAATTCCCCTGACAAGTAACGGTCAATATCATGTACATCTACATAAAATGTACAATCCACCTCCAAATAGCCTTGTTCTTTCCCTTGGCTAACATTACGAACCGCCATTAAACGCTCACGTAATTCTAAACATTCTTCACGAGTTGCATGCACGTTTAATTTGATCAATGGGACACCATAATCTCTAAGAACATCTTGCAAATTCAATCTTTCTGACATTTTAGCCTCCAAAAATTAAAGTTTACCTATGATGAAACAATACTTGGAAGTAAACATATACTTCAAGTACTATGTTAAATTCGCCAACAGTCTCTGAAGTTCCTTTATTTATTACATCATTATAAGCACTACTAAAAAAAAACACAAATATTCTTTGCTTTATTATAAGATTTTAATAATATTAAAGTTGCAATCACATTCAACAGCCGTACGTCCTGTTTGTTTGATTGTCTCTATTAATTTCTCTTGCGTAACTGCTGTACTAGATTTGGCTCCAGCAGCATGCATAATTCTTTCTTCTTTGATTGTACCATCAATATCATTTGCGCCAAAACCCAATGCAAGTTGTGCCACTGGCAAAGTAAGCATAACCCAATACGCTTTTATATTTTTTATATTATCAAGCATCAATCTTGAAATTGCCATTGTTTTAAGGTCATCCCACAGTGTTGTTCGCTTAATTTTGCCTGCTAATTCTGTATTATCTGGATGAAACGGAAAACAAATAAAAGTTTGGAATCCACCTGTTTCATCTTGCAAATCGCGCAAAGCCAGCAAGTGATCAATTCGTTCTTCAATTGTTTCTATATGCCCGTAGAGCATACTTGCATTTGTTTTAATTCCAAGTTCATGCGCTGTTCTCGCAACTTCTAACCATTCATCCGCAGTAGCTTTATTAGGGCATAAAATATTTCTTACTCTGTCCGATAAAATTTCTGCACCACCACCAGGCATTGCTTCCAATCCTGCATCAATTAATTCTTGTAAAACTTTACGAATAGATTTGCCAGAAATTTTGGCAAAATGCGTGATTTCAACGCCCGTAAAGCCTTTTAGATGTAGTTGTGGAAATTTTTCCTTAATAATTTTAATCATATCAAGATAATATTCAAATGGCCATTCAGGGTGAAGACCACTCACGATATGAAGACTTTTAAGATCTGGATCTTTTGCCGCATTACCGACTAGCTTTAATACTCTTTCTTGATCCATCGCATACGCATTTTTACTATCGCTGTCACAACCAAATGCACAAAATTTACAGCGTGAAGTACATATATTCGTAAGATTCACATGGCGATTTACATTATAATAAACATAATCTCCACTTATTCTTTTGCGCGCAGTATCTGCCATGTGACCAAGCCAAGCCAAATCATTACACGCGTATAAAATAAGTCCATCTTCACGAGTCAAACGAACTCCATTTAATATTTTATTTTCAATTTCTTTTAAATTCATAGTCAAATAATTACACTTCCTTTGTATACAATAAGCACCAGCTACATTATTCTACATTATTTTTCACAACCATACAACCATTATTGCTATAATTAAATAACTTATGCATTCATATTATTTATACTTGGCATTCATCTCTTCTAAAATTTTTACTTTAAACACAACGAAAAAAGCACCCACAAATATGAGTGCTTTTCATCTTAACCAGCAACTACCTACTTTCCCAGGGCGTTTCCACCCAAGTATCATCGGCGTGTATAGGCTTAACTACTGTGTTCGGTATGGGAACAGGT